>UMHQ01001304.1_pt1 | contig 133740 bp, 100 predicted proteins | sample 1965531 | NCBI WGS metagenome assembly UMHQ01 (sample SAMEA4836098, study PRJEB28245) | human gut metagenome | biome: gut microbiome; material: fecal sample | place: Denmark | collected 2008 | reverse complement strand
GCTGCAATTCCCTTTCGACATTTATAACCCCTTTTTGCCCTCTTTTCGTTCATTATATTAAAAAGTATATTAGCAAATTCCGCTTTTTTTTGCTTATTCGCCCCCCCTTTTGACCCCGTTGGCTGATAAAAAAGGCGCAGTGCGGAGTCGGGTTCCACGCACTGCGCCGTCATTATATTGATTTTATTCATTCCGCCGCATCACTTCAGCGACTGCGGCGCAAGCGGACAATCCCAAAACATCAATCTGCCGCCGAACTGCTCCGCAATGCGTATCGCAAGCACCGTGACCTCATCAACGCTGCGTTTTTTCAGCGGACAAATTATGTGAAGAATCACGCCGTACGGCAGCTCGCTCATCTCTCTGTCCACCGCGCTGCCGATCGCAAAGCCTTCCCGTCTTGCCGCCTCTTCAAATTGCAGACGGAGCGGTTCAGAGCGGAAATACATGTGAAGATTCAGCCTGCGTGCAGCCTCGGAATCCCCGTTCGAATAAAGTTTTTCGATGTTCTCCTTATTCCGGACGGTTTGAAGCTTTGCAGCATCGGGATAAAGAAGTTTAAAATATGTCGTCCACTTCGGTTCGGACTTGCAGCCGAGTTTCACCGTCAGCTTGCGTTCTTTTTGAAGCAGCTGCTGAAGTGCCGAATACTTTTCTTCGCTGTCAATATAGAAATAATACTGGTGCATTGCGGCGGATTCGATGCAGCCGACATATTCTTTGCCGAGTTTCTTTATGCACCGGGCAATAAGGCTGTCAATTCGGCGCAGCTCGCCCGCCTTGAGCGGCTGCTCCGAAAGGCTTGCGCAGTAGATGAAAACAAGCTCCGCGCAGCCCTCGATCGGTGCATTTGTATACAGCGACATATCAACGCGGAACCGCGCATCACCGCCGTCCAACTTCCAATCGTATTCAAGCCAAGCATTTTTGCTCGTTTTCGCCATTGCATATCCTCCTCGCATTTGCATTCGCCGTTTGAACCGCAGCCGGTCTCCGCTCGAAATCCAAGTCGAATGCGGGCCGCGGCTCAATGCGCCAAAGTATCGGGAATTGAAGTTTTATCGAGATAAAATCAGTCTTTCTTTTCCTCTTTCGGAATCAGAACGGCCTTGATTCTTCTCACGCCCGCACTTGAAGCCTCTTCTTTTTTGATTTTGAACGTGCCGAGATCGCCGGTGTTTGCTGCGTGGGGTCCGCCGCAGATTTCGCAGCTGTAATCACCCATTGTATAAACTTTTACACGTTCGCCGTATTTATCGCCGAACAGGCCGATCGCGCCGCGCGCACGCGCTTCGGGAACGGTCATTTCTTCGCAGGTAATGTCAACACCGGCATCAATTGCTTCGTTGACAAGTTTTTCGACCTCGCGCAGCTCCTCGGGAGTCACTTTACGCGGGAAGGAGAAGTCAAAGCGCAGACGTTCGGCCGTGATGTTCGAGCCGCGCTGTGCAACGGACTCATCAAGAACCTTGCGCAGTGCTGCCTGAAGCAGATGCGTCGCAGTGTGCAGTTTTGCCGTTTCGTCGGTTGCTTCCGCAAGGCCGCCTTTGAACTTATGCTCCGCGCCCGCTTTGGACTTTTGCTGGTGCTCTTCGAATGCCGCACGGAACCCCTCAACATCAACGGTGAGGCCGTTTTCACGCGCCATTTCCTCGGTGAACTCAATGGGGAAACCGAATGTGTCGAACAGGCGGAACGCATTCTTTCCGTCAATTATACCGTTTTCAAACTTGCCTTTGATGCGCTCAAATTCGCGCATACCGTTGGTGAGAGTGCGCTGGAATCTTGCCTCCTCCGTGTCGAGTTCGCGAATGATTCGGGCTTCGTTTTCGCGCAGTTCGGGATAGACCTCGCCGTAATCCGAAATAACGGTTTCGGCAATTTTGCTGAGTGAGTTTTCGGGCATGCCCAGCTGCATTGCATAGCGAAGCGCGCGGCGAATAAGCCGGCGGAGAATGTAGCCCTGATCGACATTGCTCGGGGTTACGCTGCGCGGATCGCCCAGCATGAACGCACTTGTGCGGATGTGATCGGCAACGATGCGGAACGCACGTGTTGTTTCGGCATTATCACGATAGTTCTTGCCGGAAAGCTCGCTGATGCGTGCAAGGATATGCGCAAAGGCATCCGTGTCATAGACGCTCTCCGCGCCCTGAAGCGTTGCAATCGTGCGTTCAAGACCCATGCCCGTGTCAACGTTTTTCTTTTCAAGCATACGAATCTCGCCGTTTGCGGGCTGGAAGTACTGCATGAAAACATTGTTCCAGATTTCAAGATATTTTCCGCAGTCACAAGCGGGGCTGCATTCATCGCAGCATTTCTCCTTGCCCGTGTCGTAGAAAATCTCGGTATCGGGACCGCAGGGACCGCTCGTTCCGGGAATCCACCAGTTATGTTTTGCGTTCAGGAAGAAGATGTGACTCGGATCAGCACCCATTTCAACCCAGCGATCGCGTGAAACCTCATCGCGCGGGGCGCGCTCATCGCCCTCAAAACATGTGAAATAAAGCCTGTCCGGATCGATGCCGAGCCATTTTTCATCGGTCAGGAATTCCCAACTCCATGCGATCGACTCCTTTTTAAAGTAGTCGCCGAGGGACCAGTTGCCGAGCATTTCAAAAAAGGTCAGGTGGCTTGCATCGCCGACTTCATCGATATCGCCCGTGCGAACGCATTTTTGGACATCGGCAAGGCGAACTCCCGCCGGATGCGCCGCGCCCATAAGATAGGGCATGAGCGGATGCATACCTGCCGTTGTGAAAAGAACCGTGGGATCGTTTTCGGGAATAAGGGAAGCCGAAGGGATTATCGTGTGTCCTCTTTCGCCGAAAAAGCGGAGAAAGAGTGCCCGAAGTTCGGTTGTTGTTAATGATTTCATTCTATTTGTAAACCTTTCTCCCCTTGCGGGGCTTGATTGCTTAATGTCAGGTTCGTTCCGAATAATTTGTTTTCGCAAAAACTCGATTCGGCGGCCGCTTTGGGCAAATCGCGGTTTCGAAACATCCGAATGCCCGAATCGGTTTCGGACAGGCTGCGGTTAAGGCAGGTGCATTCACGAAAGGCATGTTCCGAATTAATCAACGTTTACCCAATTATACATTATACTGTCAACATGCCGCTCTTGTCAATGTGCGTCTTTACTGATATAATATTAATCATGAAAAATCGACATCATCACCCGCGGCGGAGTTTCCTCCGCGACGGAAAACAGCATAAAAAGCTTCGGCTCAATTTTACTCTTCGCGGCGAAAAGGGCAAACCCGTCCGCATCGCGCTCTGCTGTGCGGCGGGGCTGGTTCTGCTCGTTCTTCTTGCAATGCTCTTAAAGCCGCGAACGCAGCTTATGAACACCCCGGAAATTCAGCGCATACGCGAACGCGGCGTGCTTGCCGTCGGCGTGCGGGACGATATGCCGCTTTTTGCCGAAGGCGGCGAAGGGTTTGAAATCGAGCTTGCACAAAAATTCGCTGCGTATCTGCTTCCCGACACCGCCGGGGATGCGGCGGCAAAACTCATCACCGTGAACGGTAAAACCGCTTCAACAAAGCTTTCGGACGGCACAATCGATGCCGCCGTTGCGTTGATGCCGCGCGGCGCAAGTTCAAAATATGTCTACTCCTATCCGTATTATACGGATACATGCTCCGTGCTTGTTAAAAGCGGCAGCGAAGCAACTCCGCTGAACGAACTTGTTATCGGTTTTGTTCAGGGCACGGCAGGTGAAACAAGGCTTAAGAAATACATTGATGCGCACGAAACAAAAGTTGAACGCACTCTCATTGACCGGCTTAAGGGACGCACACCGGAGCTTCCCGCCGATGCAATCGTGTTCGCAACAAAAGCTTTCGCCTCCTATCCGGAGCTTTTCGATGCGCTTGCGCGCGGCACCGTTGCCGGTGCGGTCGTCACCGGTGCTTACTGCACAAGATATGCGGAAGATATATCCGCACACGGATTTATCCGCCATGAAACAAGTCTCGGCAATGTCGAATATGCAATCGCCTCAGCTGCGGATGAACCAGCCGTTGCTCAGCTTGCGGAACTGTTCATCTATGACCTGCAAAAAAGCGGTGAACTCGATGCATTGCTTAAAAAATACGGACTTTGATTCAAGCCCTTGAACCGCCCCCGTCCAAGCAGGTTTCACCCCGCGCAGATGCACAGCGAGGTATTTCCCGCTCCGTGCTTTCATGTTTCATCCGGTTTCGACAAAACAAAACGATATTCCCGCTTGCGGAAATACCGGGTAATAATGTATAATCTACATGCGGAGCTCATTCTCCGCACAACCGAAATATCCGCTTGCCCGAAAAGGCAGTTTTTACCTGTCCGAACGGCAGAGCGGCAACGGAGTTTTATTCGGAGTTTTATTCAATATGGCACTGTTTGATTTTCTGAAAGACAAAAAAAGCGAAGCAGCAGGCGCACAGCCTGCCGAGGCAAAACGCCAGCTTGTTGAACTGGCACTGGATTCCATCGTTCCGAACCCTGCTCAGCCGCGAAAAACCTTTGATGACGAAAGCATATCCGAGCTTGCACAATCCATTCGGCAGGTCGGATTGATTCAGCCCCTTGTCGTTCGCAAAAACGGCGAAACATATGAGCTTATCGCCGGTGAACGCCGTCTGCGTGCGCTGCGGAGCCTTGGGTCGGAAAAAGCGCTCTGTATAGTTGACAACTCCGCGGTTGACGCCGATTCCGCATTGATGGCCGTTGTTGAAAACCTTCAGCGTGAGGATTTGAATTATTTTGAAGAGGCCGAATGCTATAAAGCCCTTTTGGACGAGCTGAAGCTCACACAGGAGGAGCTTGCCTCCCGTCTCGGCAAAAGCCAGAGTTTCATTGCAAACAAACTCCGTATCCTCAAACTTTCCCCTGAAGTTCGCGAAGCTGTCGGTCTTTACGGGCTGAGTGAACGCCACGCCCGCGCCGTGCTGCGCCTTTCGGACGATGCGGACAAGCTTGCAATAATCAAAAAAGCCGGCGAGGACGGTCTGAGCGTTAAAGACACCGAACGCCTTGTTGAAAAAAAGCTTAACTCACTGTTTGACAGCAAAAAGGACGGTGCAAAGCCCCGCCCCGTCATTATGCGAATTGTAAAGGACTACCGCATGTTCATGAACACGGTGAATTCCGCCTGCGAACACCTGCGCTCCGGAGGCATGAATGTTGACGTGTCCCAATCCGACAGGGCGGACGGCGTTGACATCACGATTCATGTCACCCAGAACCCGAACAACAAATAAGAATGACTGAAAGTTAATTCGGATTCGGGAATGCGGAACCTGCCCGAAATCCGTATCAAAGCTTATATGCGGAGTTCCCGAGTTTTTCGGCAGCATTGTTATAAACTTTCGCAATTGAATCCGGATTTTTCAGTGTTTTAAGCAAGCGGCTTTTTCAGTCGAATTGTTCGCACTTTTGCCGAAGCTTGATTGACGTTTTTGTGAATCAGTATGAGTTATTGATTATTTAATCAATTTTAAACATCTCACAAAGAAATTATATCACATTTGCACCCGCACATAAACAGCGCAATTTTTCATGTTTCTTCTGCCGCCGACCGCCTGCGCTCTTTCTGAACGCCGGCTTAACAATCAGCGAAAAAAATAAAGCATCACTCGCTTTTCCGCCTCCGTTCCGCGTGCTATAATTGTTTCATCAAAAAAGCAAAGGAGAAAAAACAATGCTTAACCAGGAACAAATAGGAGCCTATATCGCTGCCCGCAGGAAGGCCGTCGGGCTGACGCAGGCGGAATTGGGCGAACGCTTGGGCATAACCGCACAATCCGTTTCAAATTGGGAACGCGGCGAAACTATGCCGGATACGGGACTTTTGCAGGACCTTGCTCTGATATTGGACACCTCTGCGGATGAGCTTCTCGGTGCAGGCTCATGCGGCTGGCGCTACCGCCGCCGTGTGACCGTTGAACGAATGAGCGAAGCCATCTCGTGCATTCAACGCCTCCGCGAGCTTTTGGGCGAGGATCATTTCATGTATCGAACCATGATCGACGCGCTTGACAAAAAGATGAACAGCTCCATTGAGCTGATTTTTAAAGAGGAACGCTTTCGCGATGCATATGTTGCGGAAGCATTGTGTGAATGTGCCCGCAAAGGCGATTACGTCGATATTTCCGATGTTCGCCGCAACATAAAATCCGAGCGAGCGCGGAATTCCGCCGTTGAAGTTCTGCGTGAATTCGGGCTGAAATAATTTTTGCCGCCCCGCTCCGACATAACGCTGCGGAAGACTCCCCGAAAAATACCGGGAATCTTCCGCAATATACATTTACGCATTTACATTGGTATTCATACTGTTTCATGCGGCACGAAGCCGAAACATGCCGTTTCGTTTTATTGCGCAACGGTGAACAATGCGTAAAAATATCCCTTGTTCGCCATCAAAACCGCAAAGCTGCCCGCCTCTTCAATCCTGCCGCCGCGAAGCACAAAGATTTTATCGTATCTGCGCAGGAGCGACTCTTCAAGAGTATGCGTAACAACAATTCGTGTGATTCCCTGCAAATCGAGAATATCGCTTGAAACACGGTGCGCCGTTTGCGCATCCAGTGCCGCCGTCACCTCATCCGCAAGCAGAACGGAGGATTTTTTGAGCAGACTCCGCGCAATGGAGATTCTTTGTTTCTCGCCGCCGGAAAGCCCGCTGCCGTTTTCCCCGCAAAGGTAATCCTCCCCGCGTTCGCGAATCAGCGCGCCAAGGTGCGCACGGGCAATCGCTTCATCCATCTCCGTCTTCGGAAAATCACGGAACATTGAAACATTGTCCTTTATCGAGGCATTAAAAACAAAAACATTCTGCTGAATTGCCGCCATCGTTCCGTAGAGCGACTCCGTTGAAATATCCGACAGTTCGATTCCGTCCGCAAGGATATGCCCGCTGTAGTTTGTTTCCGCCGCCATGAGCAAGTTCAGCAGGGTAGATTTTCCGCTGCCGCTGCCGCCGACAAGCGCATATGCCCTGCCTGCCTCAAACTCGGCATTTATTCCGTGCAGCACCGTCTTCCCCGGTTCATATGCGAAAGAGACGTTTTCAAGCCGAATCCCGTGTTCAAGCCTGTTGAGCGTTTCACTCCCCTCGCGGGACGAGCTGCTTTCCAGCGCGGCCGCAAGTTTATCCACAAGCCCCAACGCCGCTTTGCGGCATGCAAGCAGTCCGGGAAGCTCCGCAATGGGCGAAATGATGAAATTCATAAGGTTAACAAACAGAACAACTGCACCGGGCGTCATGCTGCCGTCCTTCATCGAAAGGTACACGCCTGCAATGAACACTCCGAGCTGAGCAAAAATCCCCGTGACCGCGCCGATCATTCCGACGAGCGTTTTAATGCGCCGTCCCGTGAATTTTTCATGCTCAAGGGCTTTGTTGCTCTGCGCAAACAGGCGAAAGATCTCCCGCTCCGCTTTGAAGTTTTTAACAACGGTAAACCCTGCGAGGCAATCGCTGAGTGCGGCGGTGAATTCTCCGTTCCGTTCGGAAACCCTGCTTTCAACGGCTTGCAGTCTGTTGCCCGTCAAAAGGGATGCTATCAGCGGAAGCACCGTCAGCCCTGCCGCAATTGCCGTCATGAGCAGTGAATACCTGCACATCAGCAGCAGCGCACCGATGAAAGTGACCGTCTTTGTTATCATTGCAAGCATCTGCGCAAGATAATTGGTTTCAATGCTTGCGGCATCGTTCGTCAATGCGGAAAGATAGCCTGCCGCGCTTTCATCACGAAAAGACGAAATGCTCTTTCCTATCAGCTTTTTGAATGCAAAATCCTTGTATTGCCGCATTGCCCGTTCCAAAAAACGAGGCTGCGACGCATAGTTCAATAGGGAAAGCCCCGCACAAAGCAGAACAAAGCCCGCGCTTATCAAAAGCAAAGTGCGAAAGCTTAACGCCCCGGACTCTCCCGCTGCCGTGTCCATCAGCTGTTGAATTATCCACGAGAGAATCAGATTCAGCGAGCCGGCTGCCAAGGCCGCAAACACCGCAAGGCAAAAAATCGGAATATTTTTATAAAAGAACTGACCCCGCAGCTGTTTCCCGAGCGGTTTTTTGCAAAATGCGCCCACGTTTTCTTTTGCTGCATTTGCTTTTTCGTTTTCGGCAGCACAATTCCCGCTGCTGTCATTCTTTGTTCGACCGTTTTTCATCGTTGCTCACCCTTTCCCATATTTTCGTAAGTTCGGCACTTTCAAGAGAACAGACCGTGTTCCGCACTCCCTCCGCAGCCGTTGCGCCGATGTCGTCATATGCGCTTGCCGATTCGTCACACGAAACAAAGCGGATCGCTGCCGCGCTGTAATTCGGGTTTGCATCGAAGCGTTCCGCTGTCAGCTTTCCCTGAATCAATGCTTTTTCCGCGCCGACCGCATTGCCGGCCATCAACTCCGAATAAGCCAAACATGCGTAAAGCATTCCCGATGTTTTGTCTGTAAAATTCGTTTCCCCTTCCCGCCGCAGTCCGTTTGAAAGAGCAAGGCCGAAATTCAGCACCGCCTTTGCCGACGCATAATCCTTTTTTTGAAAAAACACATTGATATAACCAAACACGGTTCGAATGATTCTGACCGTATTTTCAACGAGCGATTCCGAAAGGAAGGGCATTGCCTCCTCGGGTCGGCCGCACGCTTCCGCAAGTGTCAATCCGATTATGTCGCTGTACATTCCGCCCGCATTATTCGCTTTCAGCATCTCAACGGCGCGTTCGGCTTCGCCCATTATGCGCAGCACCTCCGCGATGTTTCCGCACAGTGTGCTTTCGTTTATCCGCGGGTTCGTATTCTGCGCAATAAGCTGCCTGCTTTTTTCCAAAAGCTCCAATGCGCGCCGCATAAGCCTTTTTTCGCCGCGCTCCGTTCCGAACACACTGAAAAGCCCTGCGGCATTAAACACAATTTCAAAGGAATTCGGATATTTTTTTAATGCTTTTTCCGCCTCGGCAAGGCCGGCTTCATCCTTGTCGGACTGATACTTTTTCAATCGTGCCGCCGTTGCCCGAAGGCTGTTATCTTTCAGCTCGTAGCCGAGAAGCACATCCACCGATGTGTCAAAAAAGTCCGCAAGCTCCATTATTGTGCTCAATTCCGGTTGGGACAGCCGCGCTTCCCATTTGTACACCGCACCGACAGTAACGCCCAGCACTTCCGCAAGCTGTTCCTGCGTCAATGCGCGCTGTTTTCTGAACGTTCGGATATTCTCTGCAAGCTTGTTCTCCATTTGCTCCGCTTTCCTCCTTTTTTCGGCGGCATTTTCGCACTGCGTCTTTAAAAGCCGCCGTCAAGCTTTCGTCCTGCCGTTTTCTTTACCCCATTATAGCAAAAAAGAGCGGTGCACGGAACACACCGCTCGTACTGTTTGGATTTTAATTTATCTACCGTTGGTATGGGTTGATGAAGTGCCGTCCAACGTAGTTTTGATGTAATTCTGTTTCTTTACAAATCTCTTTTTCCCGGTTCTTACGTTGACTCAAATGTTGACATCTAACCCGTTCCGTCGTTAATATTCAAAAAGCAAAAAGCCCGCCGCGGCTGCGGGCAGCTGCGGCGGGCGGGGTTTTGTTTGTGACAGGGAAAATGATTATTTGATTTCGATTTCTGCGCCTGCATCGGTGAATGCCTTTGCGAGCTTCTCTGCGTCTTCCTTGGAGAGGCCTTCCTTGAGGGTGGTGGGTGCGCCTTCAACAGCTTCCTTTGCTTCCTTCAGGCCGAGGCCGAGTTCTGCGCGGACAACCTTGATAACGTTGAGTTTCTGTGCGCCGAAGCCCTTGAGGATAACGTCAAATTCGGTCTTCTCTTCAACGGGTTCTGCTGCTGCTGCGGGGCCTGTAACTGCAACTGCGGTTGCTGCTGCGGATACGCCGAATTCTTCTTCGACCGCATGAACGAGGTCTGCGAGTTCGAGAACGGTGAGGGACTTAATGTAATCGATAAATTCCTGCTTAGTCATTTTAATTTCCTCCGATTAAAAATTTTTGTTTGAAACGGTTACGCAGCGAAAGTTATTCTGCCGCTGCTTCTTCGGCTGCTTCGCCGCCGCCGAGCTTCTTTGCGAGCTGGTCGAGAGCGATGGCAAGGCCGGTGATGGGGCTCATCATGCTGCCCAGCATACGGGCGATGAGAACCTCTCTGGGGGGCAGATCAGCGAGAGCATCGATGCCCTGAGCATCGGTAACAACGCCGTCCACAATGCCGCCCTTGATGGTGCATTTTTTGAACTTTTTGATTGAATCCTTAAGGATTTTTGCGGGTGCAACCGCGTCGTCGTAACCGAAAGCGAAAGCGGACGGTCCTTTGAGCATTGCATGAACGGACTCATCGATGTTGAGTTCGCGGCAGGCTCTTTCGACCATGGTGTTTTTGAGAACGATGTACTCAACACCTGCTTTGCGCATTTCGACACGGAGTGCAGTCACCTCGTCAACGGTAAGACCGCGGTAATCGAACATAACAACGGACTGAGCCCTTGTGAGACGATCTTTGATCTCCGCAACGTGCTGCTCCTTCATTGCAAGAATAGAAGCATTTGCCATGGAAAATTCCTCCTTGTCACAGTTTCAAACAAATATCCCCCATGCCATAGGACAGGGGGACAGAGGATAGCCGAACAATCGTTTTAGCACTGCCCCGATTTAATGCAAAACGCAAAATGCATTAGCATAAAAACCGAAAGCCGCTGCTGCAATAACTGATGAAATAACTATTTTGTCTCTACCTCGGCAGGAGATTAAGCTTGGACGGCCGATGCCGAAGCATCTTGCCCGCGCACCTGCTGTCTATGGCGGATATTCATTTGCCGAGTTATTATAACCGCTTGTTTTGAGCCTGTCAATAGTTTTTCACTGATTTTCGGCAAAAAATGCAGATATATTTTGTTGTTTCTCAATCTCGCAGCAGTTTGAAAATCTCAATCAGCTTTTCCCTGCCCTCTTTTTCGGAAAAGATGATTTCGCTGAGTGCCTCGCGGTCGTCCGCAATTCCGTCCGGAATATCCGAAATGAAACTCTCGGCCGCCGACCGCACAAGAGCGGCGTTTTCCGTTTCGCGGTTGGCAAGGGCCGCAAGCATCATTGCGCTGCCGATTTTCACCGCCGCATACATCTCGGTGTCGTTTTTTATCAGGTATCTGTCAATGCTGTTCGAAAGTTTTTCCGCACTCGACAAATTCAGCCTTGCCTGCTGCGGCATTCTTGCTTTTATTGCGCTGATAAAAGTTTCCTTAGCCTTCTCCGCATCGGGGTGATCGGCGTTCCAAGTGAAAAGAAGCCGAGCAACGCAGTCGCCTATATCGGTGCCCTTTATAAGTTTCATCAAGTCCATGGGTAACTCCTGTTTTACGCTTGTGGCGGTTGTCAAAACTTTCCGCGTTTGAAAGCTGCTGCCGGCAGCGGAAAATGCGGCTGATTAAATTTAACCGCAGTAAAGTGAATTTGAGTTGTTTCGGCAGCAATACCTAAATTGAACAATCGGGGAATCGCCGCACAGCGATTCCCCGACCTTTATTTGAGGTTAATCAACAAATGTTAATCAATGATTAGCAGATGCCCTGAGCCATCATAGCATCAGCAACCTTCTTGAAGCCTGCGATGTTTGCGCCTGCTACGAGGTTGTAGCCAAGGCCGCATTCTTCTGCTGCTTCCATGGATGCCTTGTGGATGTTGACCATGATGTGCCTGAGCTTTGCGTCAACTTCCTCTGCGGTCCAAGCAAGACGCTCTGCGTTCTGGCTCATTTCGAGGCCGGAAACTGCAACGCCGCCTGCGTTAACTGCCTTGGAGGGAGCAACGATCATGCCGGGCTGATCCATCATGAAGTAGAGAGCATCGTTGGTGGTGGGCATGTTAGCAACTTCGATATAGTACTTGATGCCGTTTGCAACGATCTTCTCTGCGGATTCCATATGAACGTCATTCTGCATTGCGCAGGGCATGACGATATCGACCTTGCGGCCGAAGGGCTTTTCGCCGGGGAAGAATTCAACACCGAACTTGTCTGCATAGTCCTGTACGCGATTGCGGCGGCTTGCATTCATTTCGAGCATGTAGTTGATCTTTTCTTCGGTTACAACGCCGTTGGGATCGTAGATGTAGCCATCGGGGCCGGAGAGGGTAACAACCTTGCCGCCGAGTTCCGCAACCTTCTTGGTAACACCCCAAGCAACATTACCGAAGCCGGATACTGCAACGGTCTTGCCTTCGATGGTGTCGTTCTCATGCTTGAGAACTTCGCAGAGGTAGTAAACAGCACCGAAACCGGTTGCTTCGGGACGGATGAGGGAACCGCCGAAGGAGAGACCTTTGCCGGTGAGAACGCCGTTTTCGTATGCGCCGCGGATCCTCTTGTACTGACCGAAGAGATAACCGATTTCACGGCCGCCGACACCCATATCACCTGCGGGAACGTCGATGCTGGGTCCGATATGACGGCAGAGCTCGGTCATGAAGCTCTGGCAGAAATCCATGATTTCCTTATCGGTCTTGCCTTTGGGATCGAAGTCGGAACCGCCCTTACCGCCGCCCATGGGAAGGCTGGTGAGGCTGTTTTTGAAGGTCTGCTCAAAGCCGAGGAACTTCATGATGGAAAGGTTAACATTGCCCTGGAAACGGAGACCGCCCTTGTAGGGTCCGATCGCGCTGTTGAACTGAACGCGGAAGCCACGATTTACCTGAACTTTGCCGTCACGGTCGGTCCAAGGTACGCGGAATTCGATAACGCGCTCCGGCTCTACGAGACGCTCAAGAAGACCGGCTTCCTGATACTCGGGATGCTTTTCGATAACGGGTTCAAGGGATTTGAGAACCTCTTCAACAGTCTGAAGAAACTCGGGTTCGTGCGCATCGCGCTGCTGAACCTTCGCAAGAATTTCCTGAATGTAAGCGTTCATTCTATAAAATCCTCCAAAAAATAATGTTTTTTTAATTACCGCACAGGCGGCGAGTTCATGCCGCCGGCGTGGTGCCGAAAACGCATGTGCAGCCACATCTGGCGCACCGCATCCGCTGCGGCTTTGGTAACAGGCGGCTCGGGAGGCTTTTCTCCCTCCGCTCAGTTGTATCATAAATCCACAGGCAAATATTGTCAACACTTATTTGAAAATATACTTTGGAAATAAGCATTTTTCACGCCTATATCCGTTCTGCTCCGACCGAACGCAAAACTTTGCTCCGACGTCCCCGCTTTGGGAAGCTTTTGCCCCGCCCGCTTTGTTCGCGGCATTATACAGTGACGCCTTTTCGCAGAATGACGGGATAATTCTCATGCCCGCTCAAACGCCTGCCGTTCAAAACTATAACGCCCTTATCAAGCACCATATAAGACAGCTCACTGTTATCCCCGATATAGGTGGCTTGCATCAGTATGCAGTTTTTGACTTTTGCACCCTTGCCGACATGAACTCCGCGGAAAAGCACGGAATTTTCGACTTCACCCTCTATTATGCAGCCGTCCGCAATAACGCTGTTGCGCGCACTGCCGCTGCCGCAGTAATTCGCGGGCACCTCATCCTTGACTTTTGTATAAATCGGGTGCGCGGAATTGAACAAATCCTGCTGCACAGCGGGCTGAAGCAGCGCAAGATTATGCTTATAAAATGCATCGACGGAGTTCAATCTTGCAACATAGCCGTTGTACTTCCAGCCGCAGAACCTGTATTTATTCACATTTTTGATAAGAACATCCTGCATGAAATCAAACTCGCCGTGTGCGGCCGCATCCTCAACAAGGTATTCCAGCAGAGTCTTTTCCATTATGTATGCATCACAGCCCATAAACGGGCTGTCCGGCATATAAGGATTGAGCGCAAGGTCGGTGATCCTGCCGTTTTCGTTAATCGTGAGGCGCAGGTCATCGTATTGTTCCGCCCTGTTGAACTCATGCTCCTCGTTATACATAATCGTTATATCCGCGCCCGTTTCAATGTGCTGCCGGAGCATTTTGTCATACGTTGTGTTGTAGAGAGTGTGGCTCCCGGTCAGAATGACATATTTCTGCGCACTGCGGCGAATATAGCCCATTACGGAACGAATTGCATCGACCGTTCCCCTGTAAACGCCGGTATTATCCCGCGTTACAAAGGGCGGAAGGATAAACAGACCGTCCCTTTTGCGGTGGAGATCCCATTCCTTTCCGCTGCCGAGGTGATCCATCAGAGAGTGATAATTTCTTTGAGTGATTATGCCGACGTTTGAAATGCCCGTGTTCACAATATCGGAAAGCATAAAATCGATGGCACGGTAACGTCCGCCGAACGGAACGGCTGCAACCGAGCGCGAAAACGTCAATTCGCGAAGCTGCGCATTCGCCTCGCCCGTGTAAATCAAGCCGAACATGCTGTTATTCATTGAATCCGCCCCCTTTTCCGCAGTTGTAGACCATGCCCTTTGGAATCCGCAGCCCGTCCGCAACACGAACGGCACTTGCAACAAGGGTTATGTCGCCGGTAAGCTTTGTGTCGTAGTCGGCATCGGTATCAAGTTTTTCGCAGCCGACCCGAGCTTTTGCGCCGACAATCGCATTTTCACCCACAATTGTTTTTTGAACGACCGCGCCGCGCTCAATCACGGAGTTGGGCATTATAATTGAATCCTCCACGACCGCGCCGGGTTCGATGCGAACGCCCGCATAAAGCACGCTGTGCCGCACAAGGCCGTGCACAACGCAGCCCTCGGTAACAAGGCTGTTTGAAATGACTGCATCCGCGCCCGCATAATGCGGCGGCATAATCGGACTTTTTGAATATATACGCCATTCCTTATCGTACAGATTGAAAACAGGATTTGTGCCGAGCAAATCCATGTTTGCCTCCCAAAGGCTTGCAATCGTTCCGACATCCTTCCAGTATCCGGAAAAGTCCCATGCAAACATGCGGCAGCCGCTGTCTATCATTGTCGGAATGACGTTTTTTCCGAAGTCGTTGGAGGAATCCGGGTTTGCGGCGTCCTCTGCCAGAAACTTTTTCAGAATGCTCCAATTGAAGATATAAATGCCCATGGACGCTTTATTGCTGCGCGGAATTTTCGGTTTTTCTTCAAATTCGGTGATTCTGCCTTCCTCATCGGTGTTCATAATGCCGAAGCGGGAAGCTTCTGCGATCGGAACGGTCAAAACGGCAATGGTTGCATCTGCATTGTTTTTTATATGATTGCGAAGCATCTGCGCATAATTCATCTTGTAAATATGGTCGCCCGAAAGAATAAGGACATATTCGGGGTTGTATTGGTCAATGAAAGGTGTGTTTTGATAAATCGCATCCGCCGTGCCGGAATACCACCTGCCGCCGCTGTTGCTTGCATAAGGAGGCAGAACAAACACGCCGCCGTTATTTCTGTCCAAATCCCATGCTTGTCCGTTCCCGAGATACGCATTCAGCGCAAGCGGCTCATATTGCGTCAGCACACCAACGGTGTCGATATCCGAATTCACACAGTTTGAGAGCGGAAAGTCTATAATTCTGTATTTCCCGCCGAACGGAACGGCGGGTTTTGCCATGCTTTTTGTAAGCTCACCCAAGCGGCTTCCCTGACCGCCTGCAAGCAGCATCGCAACGATTTTTTTCGCGGGCATATACAATCAACCTCCTGCTGCAAATGGATTGTCCCGCATTATCGGAATGCGGCTGCATCCTTTGAATGCGGTTCAAATATATTTGTTATTATCATTTTACCAGATATTCGAAGAAACAGCAAGGGGCAATTATCAAATCGAAGCATTTTTTCTGTCGAAATATTTATCGGCCTAATAAAAGTATGAAGCGGAGCGAGCTCCGCCGCAGAGTTGCCTTTCGATTAAATAAAAGTTTGAAGCGGAGCGAGCTCCGCCCGATGACTTCTCCGTGTTCGAATAAAAAAGTTTGAAGCGGAGCGAGCTCCGCCACAGAATTTCCTTTTGATTAAAAAAAAGTTTGAAGCGGAGCTTGGGGAGCTGCTCCGCTTCACAGAAAAAATATAGGAGGGTTACACATTTAAGAATCAACAAGCTTCTTAGATGTTTTGATGACAGTTATTATTTTAATGCACGCAGAGCATTTTGTCAACCGTGTTTTCGTGTAAAAAAATGAACATTATGTTGATTTTTTGGGGCAAAGGCATAATTCTGCCGCAATTCGAGCCGATTTGCCTTGTTTCATGCACATTTCATGTTTCAAGTCAATGTTCACATCGACAGCGGGTTCGGATTATCAAAAAGGCGGCGCCGCCGAAGCAGTGCCGCCCCTTGTTAATGGGTTTGCATTCGGACCGAGCCGTGCTCAGTCCGGCTGAGTTTAAACTCAGTCAGCGATGGAAACGTTGTTGAGCTTGTCAGCTGCAATGCTTGCGTTGCTCTTGGGGAGTGCAAACATGCCAACAGCCTGGAGACCGTAGGTGCCGTCCGCGATCTTGCCGAGTTCTTCGAAAGCACCGTTGGTAACATCAAACCTGACAAGGGTCTTTGCGTTTGCGCCCGCGCCGGGAATTGCTGCCCAATAGAAGGTGTTCTCAAACAGGCAGCCGCTCTGATTGTAGAAGTTCTGGCCTGCGAGTGCGCTGATGCCGGTTTCTGCAACCTGAGTGACAGAGCCGGTGTTGAGGTTTACGCTGCAAAGTGCGCCGTAGAGGTCAACGATCCAGAGGGTGCCGTTGGAATCAAAGTCCATTGCGACAACGCCGCTGCCGAGCTGACCGATTTCGGTAACTGCACCGGTGTTGACATCAACAGTCATCAGGTTTGCCGCACCGCTGATTGCGTAGAGCTGACCGTCTGCATTGTTGAATGCCATTTCGTTGATGCTGTCTGCGCCTGCAACGGTTGCAACCTGGGTCCTGCCGGTGAGCTTACCGCTCTGGGGGTTGATTCCGCTGTAGCGATAGAGTTTGCCGGACGCTTCAAGGCCGTAAACAACGCCGTTGTTCGCATCATAACCTGCTGCTGAGATGCTTTCGCCGTTGGGTGCTTCCTCGCCCTGATAAACAGCATTCATGGGATCGTTGGACTCGAAGAAGAGCCACTGCTTCTGCGTGAGGTTGAGACCGTAGGAGTAGATGTATGCATCGGAGTAGTTGCCGACAGGCTGGGGGTTGGGGTCAACCTGAACGGGGCTGAGGGTGCTGCCGTTCCAGAGGTAAACTGCGATGTTGCCTGCGTAGTCGTAAGTAACAACGAAGTTGTTGGCTTCACCGCTGAGCTCGATTGCGGTGGTTGCGCCGCGCTGAGTTTCCATAACAGCGATTTCGCCCTGGCAGTTGCCGAGGTTGCCGTCGTTGTTGGTGAATACGCCAACGTATGCAACGTAATGCTCATCGGTTACGTTGAAGGTGAACTTGCCGTTTGCAGCACTGAAGTTGCTTACGGAAGGAGCCTGAGTGTCGATATGGAGGGGGATATCCCACTTCCAGTTTTCGCTCGCTGCTTCGGAGAATGCGTTGGTGGTGTGCATACCGTTGTTGTCGAGCTTAGCTTCAATGCGTACGATAAGGTCGGACCTGTTATACTGACTGAAGTTGTAGTTGCCGGGGAACTGACCGTAGGTGACGCCGAGCTGGTCGCGGGTGTCGGTGTCCCAGAAGCCCTTGGTGCATACGCCGTAGTCAGCGATAACGCCGAGTTCGTTGCCGTTGGTGTCGAGAACGACGTAGCGAACTTCCGAATTACGGAGCAGACCCATGTACATCAGGTTGATGGTGTCGAGGAGGCCGTCGCCGTTGGGGCTGATAGCGTTGCGATCTGCAAGATAGTACTCATACAGAGCGGGCTTGTCATCTTCATTGTCGAAGAAGGGGATTTCGCCGAGCCGCTGGAGCTTCTGGCTGCCCTTCTTGAAGCCGACGGTGTTGGCGTAGTTGTTGGAGTTGAAGGGATATTCATCATAGTAATATCCGCGGTCAATGGTTGCTGCATAGTTCCAGTCGCCGTAGTAGGTGAGGAACGGGATGGTGAGGCTTACGCCGTCAGCTTCGGAAACGGGCATCAGCTCGATGTAACCGTTTACGATTGCGCCGGAGGTGTAGTACTCATCAAGGTATTCTTTGCAGTTGTCGGTCAGGTTGAGAGTTACGGTGACTTCGGTTTCGCCGCCTGCGGGGACGGTAACAACGTCGGGCTTGTCAACTCTTACATAACCTGCGGAGGTGTAAGTGGGTTCCGCAAGCTCCATTGCAACGCGCACTGCAAGGAGAGCGTCTGCGATTTCTACAACGCCGTTGCCGTTTACGTCGCAAACAGTTTCGTCGTGGGATTCGAGTTCGAGAGCATGACGTGCAATCTTAACAGCGTCTGCAATTTCAACGGTGCCGTTGCCGTTTACGTCGCCGAGGAGGACTTCGTCGCCTTCAGCAGCGATATCCCAGCTTTCGCCGGTGTAAATGATGACGGGGAGTTCCTGAGCTTCGTCCATGTAGCCGAGCAGACCGATGTCTTCAAGGAGGACGGAAGGATCGATGGTGTAGTTAAGAGCAGTGGTGCCGAAGTTATGAACGGTGAAGGTGAGGGTGTAAACACCGGTCTTCTCGGGATCGTCGCCGAGTTCAAGCTTCGGACGGTTGCTGTAGGTACCTTCTGCGGTGAGGTATGCCTTGGTGGTAACAGCCTTTGCAAGGTTCATTTCGCCTGCGCCCTGATCCATAACGGCAGCATAGGTGCCGCCTGCTTCGATAACGGGGGTTGCGGTGCTCATGAGGATGCGATCGACCATTGCCTGACGCTCCCTGGTGCTGAGACCGGGGAAGTTGTCCTCAACATACTGAGTTACGATTGCCATACCGCCTGCAACATGGGGAGTTGCCATGGAGGTGCCGTCCCATGCCTGGTAGAGAGCACCGGAGATGCTGGGATCGGTTGCGGAGTAGATCTGGCCGCCGGGGGCGGTGATCTCGGGCTTGATGCCGAAGGTGGCAGTTACACCGCGGCTGGAGAATTCGGAAGGCATGTTGCCGCCGACAGAATCGGAAATGCCCATTTCGTTGCCGACAAATGCGTGCTTATCGGATGCTGCCGCAAGAGCTTCACCTGCTTCTTTGCTGATGAAGACATGGGGGATATGGCCGCCTTCGTAAGCAACCATGTTAACCGCGTCGTCCTGGTTGTTGTAAACAACACAGGCAACCGCACCGGCAGCTTCTGCGTTTGCAGCCTTGTCGGTGAAGTTGATTTCGCCGCGCTGTACGAGAGCGATCTTGCCCTGTACGTTGACCTGTGCGAAATCTTCAACGGTGCCGACGCCGGGAACCATAACGTATTCAACGGTCTGTCCGCCGAGAGCCTGACGCATCTTAACGGGGTTGTCTGCGTTTTCGGTGTAGCCGTAGTTAACGCCTTCAACGCTGATGTAGTAACCCTGGGTCTTGCTGTTCTTTACGGAAGCAACGGAGAGACTTGCGGGCCAGGTGGAGGGGGAACCTACAACACCGTAATCGGGGTTGGAAACGAGGTTGTAGCCGTCATTACCCCAGGTACCGGTGGTGATGTCGCTGCTGCCCCATGCGTTGTTCATGGAAGCATCGTAGTCGTTGCCGGCTGCCATTGCAAAGTTAACGCCGAGAGCGGTTACGCGCTCGAAAACTTCTGCATAGGAAGCGTCATAGTAGCTTTCCTGACCGCAGGGAGAACCGAGGGACAGGTTTGCGGAATCAACGCCGAGAACCGCGCAGTCTTCAACTGCAAGGATGATGGTGGACCAGCTTGCGCCGCCGGAGGGTGCGAAGACCTGCATTGCCGCGAGCTGTGCATCCTTTGCAACGCCCTGGATCTCGCCGCCGTTACCTGCTGCGATACCTGAAACGTGGGTGCCGTGGTCGCTGGACTTATGGCTTACGTCTGCATTGTTGCCGTAGTAGTTCCAACGGAAGGGGATCTTGCCGCTGACATAGACGCTGTTAACATTCATCTGGGAACCGGAGCCCTGGAGCTCGCCGCTTGCGATGATGGAAGCAATGTTGTCACGGGTGAACTTTACGTTGGAAGGTTCAACGGAGAAAGCGGGGTGATCGACTTTGCAGCCGGTGTCGAGGATAGCAACAACGGTGCCCTCACCGGAGTAGTCGAGAGCCCATGCATCAACAGCGCCGACCTGGGTGGTGGTGTTGAAGAGGTTGGGGCTTTCCCATTCCATATCAACGAATGCACGAACACCGTCGAGCTTGTTGATCTCGTCGATGAGGCGATATTCGCCTTCGAATGCGAAACCGTTGAACACAACGGAGTAGTTGTGCTTAATAACGATTTCGGTGCCGAGCTTTTCGTTGATCATAGCGGCTGCGGTCTTGTGGGAAGCGTTGAGCTGCTCACGATAATCGCCTGCTGCCTTGAGATCTTCGCAAACCTCCGCTGCGGGAGCGGCTTCGAGTTCGACCAGAATGGTAACGATATCCTCGGGATTGCGCTGTTCCTTGACTGCAACGTCCGCAGTCATATCGATGCCGCTGTTCCTGATGCGGGAAACATCAACGGAAGCGGTTTCGCGGGCCTGAAGGGTGCCGTTAAAGGTGGACATTTGGTCCGCATTTGCAACGGTGAACATGGGGATGACCATGATCAGCGCGAGCAGGCACGCAAGAAAGCCTTTGAATGATTTCTTCATGTTTTTTCCTCCTGATGGTATTTTGACAGTGATGCATTGAAAAGCCAATACACCCAATCCATTATAGTATAATCTGCATTTTGTTCCGTGTCAAGAGTTTTGATATAATCTTTGTTGTTTTTTTTTGCGGAAAGCTGAAGAAAAAATGCTGAAATTATGCATTTTTTGCCGAATATGTATATTTTTTCGTGATTGTTCGGCTTCTCGGAAACAGTTTGCCGCGAAGATATATTTTGTTTGTCCGCCCTTGCAAATTCCGCATTCGCAAACAACCCCTCCCCCGCCCTTGCAGGGGCGGCAAATACCATACAATATCGTCCTTGCTGTACTGCGCTTTACCCCCGCCCTTGCAGGGGCGGCAAATACACGGTTCCGATTTCTCATTTCTCATTTCTCATTTCTCATTCCTAATTGAATTGACACCGTGCACATTATTCCTGTATAATTGGCAGCATGAAGCGAATCGTACTTATAATTGAATACGACGGAACAAGCTATGTCGGCTGGCAGATTCAGCCCAACGGAATTGCCGTTCAGCAGGTCATCGGCAATGCACTCAAGAGCATTACGGACGAAAACCTCACTCTCCATGCCTCCGGCCGCACGGACAGCGGCGTTCACGCGCGGGCGCAGGCAGCGCATTTTGATACCGAAAGCCGAATTCCCGCCGAAAAATTCGCATTTGCACTGAACACATATCTGCCGCCCGACATTCGCATTAAAGCAAGCCTTGAAATGCCGCGTGAAGGCGAGGCGGAATTTCACGCACGCTTTTCCGTTCAAAAGAAGCACTACCGCTACCGTGTGCTCAACAGCCGCCATGCCTCCGCTTTTTTGCGCAGCACGGCGCTGCATATTCATACCCCGCTCAGCATTGAAAAGCTCAATGCCGCGGCTGAACTTTTTCTCGGCACACATGATTTTGCGGCTTTCAAAGCCGCGGGAAGCAAAGCCGAAACGACTGTCCGCACGATTTTTCTCTCCCGCTGGAGCCGCGACGGGGACTGTATCGTTTACGATGTTGCGGGCAGCGGTTTTCTTTACAACATGGTTCGCATCATGGTCGGCACCATGCTCCGCATCGGGCAGGGCTATGACGACATCTCCAAACTCCGTCACGCGCTCGAATGCCCGCGCCGCGAAAATGCCGGCGACACCGCTCCCGCGCACGGGCTGACGCTTTGGCGCATCGAGTATCCGGAGTTTGACACGGAGGATCTGCTCCTGCGCAATTTCCTCCTTTGATTTTCTGTGATTTAATAACTGTTCCGAAAGGATATGCTGCTGTGACCGAAAAATTTATTTCATGGAACGTTAACGGGCTGCGCGCCTGCATGGGCAAAGGTTTCAAAAACTTTTTTGATGAAACCGATGCCGACATTTTTGCTCTTCAGGAAACAAAATTGCAGGAAGGGCAGATAGATTTCGCCCCCGAAGGGTACATGGGCTTTTGGAATTATGCCGAAAAAAAAGGTTATTCCGGAACGGCCGTCTTCACAAAAAAAGAACCGCTTTCCGTTGCTTACGGCATGGGTGCGGATGAAAAATTCGAAACCGAGGGGAGGGTCATAACCCTTGAATTTCCCGATTATTATTTTGTAACGGTATACACCCCGAATGCGCAGCGCGAGCTTACACGGCTTGATTTCCGCTGCGAATGGGAGGATGCTTTCCGTGCCTATCTCATCGGACTTGACAAGAAAAAGCCCGTTATCGTCTGCGGCGATATGAACGTTGCACATAACGAAATTGACCTTAAAAACCCGAAGAGCAACCGCGGCAATGCAGGATTCACCGATGAAGAAAGACAGAAATTCACCGTGCTGCTTGAAAGCGGCTTTGCGGACAGTTTCCGTATGCTTTATCCCGACAGGGCGGATGCCTACACATGGTGGAGCTATATGTTCAAAGCGCGTGAGCGGAACACCGGCTGGCGCATAGACTACTTTCTTGTCAGCGCAAGGCTTGTCCCATCCGTTAAGGACGCTTTCATTCGCCCCGATGTCATGGGCAGTGATCATTGCCCGGTCGGGCTGCTGCTTGAAACGCAGCGTCAGGGTTGATGAATCCGAATGCGGTTTTTGCGAAGCGCATCCGAAAACGGCTTGCATCCGCACTGTTTTCCGATTAGTTTGATTAATTCATCGAAGAGGTTTCTATGCTTTTTAATTTTACAAAAATGCACGGTTTGGGCAACGATATGATTCTTATCGACGACCGTGAAGAAAAAATCCGCAACATCAACGAATTTGCCCGCCGAATCCTGCACCGCAACACGGGCGTGGGCGCAGACAATCTGTTAATCGTTCGCAAGCCCTCCCTCCCCGGTGCGGACGTTCGTATGCTGATTTTAAACAATGACGGCAGTGAGGCGGAGATGTGCGGCAACGGTATACGCTGCTTTGTGAAATTCATAATTGAAAAGGGCATTGTCCCCGCCCCGGATGTGTCCGTTGAAACGCTTTCGGGCATTAAAAAGACTCATGCGGAACTTTCGGACGGCGCAGTTGTTCGCATCGGCGTCAACATGGGTGAACCGAAGCTGGATTGTGCGGACATTCCCGTTTCGGCAGAGGGTGATTTCCTTCAAAAAAGCCTTTATTCCCACGGGCGGCGTTTTAACGTTTCCTGCGTGAACACGGGCATTCCGCACACGGTTGTGTTCGTTGATGATGTTGATCTTACCGATGTTGAATATTACGGCAGGGATATTGAGCACAGTCCGATTTTCCCGAAGCGCACGAATGTTGATTTTGTTCAGGTTATCGACAGGGAGAATATCATCATGCGCACATGGGAACGCGGATGCGGAAGCACGATGTGCTGCGGAACGGGCGCGTGTGCCTCCGCTGCGGCGTGCATCCTTGCAAAGCATACCGAACGCCGCGTGAATGTGCATGTTGAAATCGGCACGCTCGGCATCGAATGGCTGCCCGATAACACTCTCTATATGTCCGGCCCCGCCGCGACCGTCTGCGAGGGTGTTTATCATTATGAGTAATTGCCGTCACGCATGATTGCCCCTGCCGCAGAATTCCGCTGTCCGCTTGAATTTGCGGCGAAATTTTATTTTGAGAACCATTAAAAAACGGAAGGCAAAGCGTTTACCGCTTTTGAACCCGCTGCAAAATGCAAATACCAACCCCTCCGCCCGCTTCGGCGGTGCTTTCAAAAATACTTTGCCGCGATACATGCGGCTGCATACCCGTGCTGCTTGCGCCGATGGCAGGCATCACAGATCCCGCCTTCCGCCGCCTCTGCATTGAACAGGGCTGCGATTTCACCTTCACGGAAATGGTCAGTGCAAAGGGTTTGCATTATAACAACAAAAAAACAAAGGAACTTATTGACATATCCCCCGTCGAGCGGCCCTGCGGGGTGCAGCTTTTCGGGCACGAACCCGAGATTATCGCCGACACCGCAAAGAGGCTTGCGGAGGAACTGAATGCCGATTCCGCATCCTCCGGGAATCAAAAGCAGATTGCGGTTTTCGACATCAATATGGGCTGCCCCGCACCGAAAATCACCGGCAACGGGGACGGTTCCGCGCTCATGCGCTCCCCCGCGCTTGCCGCACGCATTATTGAAGCCGCCGTTCGTGCGGTCAACATTCCCGTAAGCGTCAAATTCCGCCTCGGCTGGGATGCGGATTCAATCAATGCAGTTGAATTTGCAAAGATGGCCGAGTCCTCCGGTGCTGCTTTTGTCACCGTTCACGGCCGAACCCGAATGCAGATGTATTCCGGAACTGCGGATTGGGATAAGATCGCGGAGGTTGTGAACGCCGTGCGCATTCCCGTCATCGGCAACGGGGATGTTTTCAGCGGAACGGATGCTGCCGCACTCGCCGCAAAAACGGGCTGCGCGGGCATCATGGCCGCAAGGGGCGCACAGGGAAATCCCTTCCTTTTTGCGGAAATCCGCGCCGCGCTGCGCGGAGAAGATTACGTTCCCCCTTCCGCCCGCGCAAGGCTTGACGCTGCGCTTCGGCATATTTCGGAATACATTGCCGCTCACGGGGACGGCGCATTCGCCGATATGCGCAAGCATATTGCATGGTACACAAAGGGCATGTACGGCAGCACCGAGCTGCGCCGCCGCGTAAACAATTGCGGCAGCACCGCGGAGCTTTCGGAGCTTGTCCGCCGATTCCGCGATGAGGTTTCGGACTGACTTTTTGAGCTTGGTTTTCGATGCATTTCAGAGCGGGCCTGCACCTTTCCCGGCGCCCCGTAAAAGTTTAAAAAAGAGAGGGCTTTATCATGACCGAAAGCAAATCAACGCGTAAACCGAATGCGGACGGAGTTCGCACCCTTCCCGCTTCCGTCAGTTTACCCGAATCGCTTATCCGCATTGCGGAGCGCGTCTCGGCGCGGGGCTGCCGTCTTTTTGCCGTCGGCGGGCTTGTGCGCAATACGCTTCTCGGGCTGCCCGTCAGCGATATTGACATATGTTCTGCCCTCACTCCGGACGAAACAATTGAGCTTGCGCACGAAATGGGATTCAAAGTTGTTCCGAAGGGCATTGCTTTCGGCATGGTCGAAATTCACGCCGACGGACAAAAGTTTGAACACACAACCTTCCGTGCCGACAAATACTCCGCCGGCGGCGCGCACCGCCCGACGAGCATACAGTTTTCAAAAACACCCGAGGAGGATTCGCGGCGGCGCGACTTTTCGGTAAATGCATTCTATTGCGATATTCTCACGCGTGAAATACTTGACCCCTCCGGCGGGCTGCCCGATCTTGAAAACAGGGTCTTGAGAACATCAAGCATTGACCCTGAAATCGTGCTTGCGGATGACGGGCTGCGTATTCTTCGGCTTGTTCGTTTTGCGGCGGAGCTTCAATTTAAAATCGACCCTGCCACCTTCGCATGTGCATCAAGGCTCTGCGGTAATCTCCGCGATATTTCCGCCGAACGCATTCGCGATGAATTGAATAAACTCCTTCTCTGTGATATAAAATACGGTTCGCGAAACACGGAACAGGTGCTGAACGGACTGCTGCTGCTGCGCGACATCGGTGCGCTTGCAGTCATTCTTCCCGAGCTGTCCCGCGGACGCGGCATTGCGCAAAAGCCCACACATCACCGCTATGACGTGCTTGACCATGCACTTCACACCGCTGCGGAATCCAAACCCATGCTTGTTCCCCGCCTTGCCGGGCTGCTGCACGATGTTGCAAAACCCGTTGTTCTGGAAAAAAACGGCAATATGCACGGACATGATGCGGAAGGTGAAATTATTTCCCGAGAAATAATGCAGCGGCTCCGTTATGACAACAAAACGACGGACGAAGTCTGTTTCATCGTCCGTCATCATATGTACGATCTTAACAACACCGCAAAGGACAAAACGCTGCGCCGAACATTTGCCCGCTGGGGATTTGAACGAAGCCTCGAAATTGCGGATATTCGCGATGCCGATGTTCACGGTTCCGGAATCATCACCGGAGAAGTTGAATCGGCTGCACGCTGGCGCATCTTGCTTCAAAAAATGCAGCAGGAAGGCGTCCCTTTCTCCGCACATGCGCTCAATTGCAGCGGTGCGGACATCATGAATTGGCTCAGCCTTCCCGCTTCACCCGCCGTCGGGAAAATCAAAGCGGCTCTGCTTGCGCATTGCGCCGTTTATCCTGCGGACAACACACCCGCACGGCTCAAAAAGCTCGCGTGCGATATGCTGCACCGAGACGCACAAGACGAAAACCGGCTTTGAATGCAGCCGCATTTTCGGAACGGCACCGTGCCGCAGGACGGATCATGCGGACGCTGACTTGAAGCGGTTAAGCCCCGCGTCAGCTTTTTGTTTTATTTTCTGCGGTAACTTCCGCAAAGGCTCTCATCGGCGGGATCGCCGTTTCCGCTGTTTTTGCAGCAGCAGGGTTCGATCTGAATCCTTGAAAGTTCGCAATATGAGCCTTTGTCGTTGTATCGGCAGCTTGTGACGCGGCAGCCGACGGTCTGGCAGCCAACCTGATTCTGTGTCATGGTTTCTGTTCTCCTTTAAGCAAAATGTTTTTCGGACGGCATTCCGCCCAAAGGAAGTATGCGCAGATTCCGTGATTCAATTCGTATTCAATTCATATTCAATTCATATCGGAAACTCGGAAACATTATCCGAAACTCCCGTTCCGAAACAGCGGCGGCCCGGAGCCGATTTGCTCCGAGCCGCTTTTTGATATGATTTCAAAACCCGAGTTTTGAACCCGTTTTTTGCAAAACAATATTAATTATCGTATCCCGCCGGAATGAAGCCGCGGACAAGTTCGGCGATCCTGTCGGGTTTTTCCTCATGAACAAGGTGCCCTGCATTGCGAATGACGGTGCACGAGCAGCTGCGCAGGGAGGAGCGGTATTCGTCAACTTCGCCTGCGGGGTGCCACTTGTCATCCTCTCCCCAAAGCAGCAGAACGGGAGCCTGAATTTCACGCAGAGATGAAATCAGCGCGTTTTCGTCAAACTCAGCCAAAGTTCGGCGAACGGCATAACGGCTTGAACTGTCCGCAACAGGCTTGAAATACTCCGCAGCATCGTGTTCGTTTATTACGGTATGGTCAAAGACGCATTCGTTAAGCATTTTTTTAACGGATTTAAGGTTATACATTCTGGAGGCAATTCCGCCGAACAGTCCGCTTTCCATCATTCGGACGGTGAGCGGCATTTCGCTCGTTACACCGCCGGGGCAGATTGCGACAATCTTTCCGACACGCTCAGGATGCTTGTGCGCAAGCTCAAGCGCGTACCCCGCACCGAAGGAAAAACCGAGAATATGCGCGGATTCGATTCCCATTGAATCCATGAAGCGCGCAAGGCTTTCGGCATGGTCGCCGATGGTATAATCAAAGAAATCGGGTCTGTCCGAATAACCGTGCCCCACAAGGTCAACGGCAATAACGCGGTAATACATTGCAAGCTTGTAAAACAGCCGGCGGAAGGTGTACAGGGACTGCCCCGCCGAATGAACCAAGATCAGCGGCTCGCCCTTGCCGCTTTCCATATAATGAATTCTTGCCGTTTCATAGCGTGTTTCGATAACGTGCACCGAGTTGCGCAGGCGCACCGCTTCCGAATCGGCAAATTCGCTGTTTTTGATTGCATCTTCAAGCTTTGCACGCGCCGTTTCAAGGCGGTTTTCGGCATTTCGGAGCTTTTCAACAGCAGTATCGTGTGCATTCTTTGCGGCCGAAACGTTCTTGTCCGCATTGCGAACGACAACATCCGCCGCATCAAAATCTGAACGCTTTGAATCGTAGTCGGCTTCGGCAGCATCGGTAAGCGCCTTTGCGTCGGCATAGATCTTTTTCTTTTCGGCGGCGCGCTCATTCGCTGTATCAAGTGCGGTTTTGAGCCTTGCGGCTTCAACCTCGGCGGCTGCGGCGGCCGAACGGGCGGCGGTTTCGGCTTTTTCGGTTTCGACAATGCGCAGCTTTGCATTTTCAAGCTGAGCCGCAAGCGCGTCAAGCGTTGCGTTTTTGCCTGCAAGCGCAGCTTTTCTTCCGGTGCTTTCCTCATTCATTGCAGCGGTTTGCGCCCTTGCCGTGTCGTATTCATGCCGTGCAGAACGCAGTTTTTCGTCGTTTTCGGCAACGCAGCGTTCACATTCGGTCAGTTTTTCGCGAAGTGCGGCGCACTCCGACGCAAGTGCGGAATGCTCCGACGTCTGCTGCTTTTCGGTCTCCGCCGCAGCATCGGCTTTTGTCTTTGCGGCATTTACTTTCTGCATTGCCGCGTCCTTGTCCGCGCCCTTTTTGCCGTTTGCGGCGGTTTTAAGCGCATCGAGCTGCTGAGTCAGCGCGGTTCGGTCGCTTTTTGTTTTCTGGAGATCGCGGCCAAGCTTTGCAAGGCTTCGTTCGGCATCCGCAATCTGTTTTTCAAGCGCACGCTTTTCACCCGCAAGGCGCACCGCCTCGGCGTTCAGTTCCGCAACAATACTTGCTTTTTCGCTCTCTGCTTTTCGAAATTCCTCCGATTCGCGATCGGTTTTAGCGGCAAGCACTTCCGTCCGTGCGCTGTCGTTTCGAAGCTCTTCAAGCTGCTTATGAAGGCGCATTTCGGTTTCAACGGCATTTCGGTGCGCTGTTTCGGCGTTCTCAAGCGCGGCGCGGCAGCCTGCGGCAGCGGTGTGGGCGGCATTGCTGTCCGTCTCCGCCTTGCGCAGAGCCTTTTCAAACTCGGAATACACGGCATAGCAGCGGTCGCTCTCCGCCTTGCGCTGGTTAAAAAGGCTTTGCGCAGCAGCGGCAATGCCGTTCTTTTCGTCGTATTCGGGTGTCAGCGCACTTCGGCGGCTTTGCCTTTCGCGCAATTCTTTTTCGGCGGCGCGCTCATCCCTGTGTGCATCCGAAAGAGCCTCTTCGGCGGATTGTGCGGCGCGTTTCGCGCTTTCCCGTGCATTTGCAAGATCACGCGCCCTGCGCTTTGCGCTTTCGGCAGCGGCAGTATCGCGATGAACGGTGCGAACCTCCTCTCTGCGAACCGGCAGCTCGCTGGGAAGGGTAACGTTGACAAATTCTCCGGTATGCTCGGAGTTGATGAATTTTTTAACTTCCAATGAAAGACTCACGGCTGTGACAATCCTTTCTGTATCAGGTCATAATCAGGTCATATCTGTTCCGCACAGAGGGCACGCACCGGCAGAACTGTCGATTCGTGCGGCATTTCACGCGGAAAGCGGCAAAAACCCCGCTTTTCGGCGGTGAAACATGAAAAATCTGCCCCCTTTGCAGGTATTCTGTCTCTTTATTGTATTTTACACGAGGAAGCGCGGCTATGCAAGCAAAAATTTCGCATTTTTGCGGTTCGCCGTCCGCCGCTCACTGTTCCCCGCCCGCCGTATACAGCTCCACGCAGTTTTCGCCGTCGATTTCTTCAAGGCGAACGGAAATTATCTCGTTTTTTGCCGTCGGAATGTTTTTTCCGACAAAATTCGGGCGAATCGGAAGCTCCGAATGCCCCCTGTCGATAAGCACCGCAAGCTGAACCCGCGCCGGACGCCCCAAAGCCATTACCGCATCGAGCGCAGCCCTTGCCGTTCGGCAGGTATAAATAACATCATCCACAAGGATAACTGTTTTTCCGATAAGCGAAAAATCCACTTCCGTCGTGCTTACCACAGGGTCGGGCGCAACAGTCGAAAGATCGTCGCGGTAAAGGGTTATATCAAGTTCGCCGACGGGAATTTTTGCGCCGGTTATCCGTTCGATGTTTTCCGCAAGGCGGAACGCAAGCGGAACGCCGCGGGTGCGAATCCCGACAAGACATATGCCGTCCGTGCCGTGGTTTTTTTCGATTATCTGATGTGCCATCCGAACAAGCGTTCTGCCGATGTCATCTTCCGAAAGCAATTTTGCCTTAAATATCATATCGCTGCCGTCCTGTTCTCGCTGCCGTCCTGTTCGCAATTCGAAATCAATCTCCGTCTTCCGGTTCCCGATTTTTGATTTTCATCCCGGCCCCCGGTTTCTCATTCTTTCACTCGGAGTATGAATATCATCGGAGTCAGTCCGCCCGCCTCGGTGCGCTCCTGCTTCAGGATTTCGATATTGCGTCTTTCCCGAATAAGGTTCTTGAGCAGAGTGAATTCCATTGTGTAAAGCACTGCAATGCCGCCCTTTTTGACAAGCAGCCCCATGCGGTCGAGCAGCCCTTCGTAAAGCCTTTCGCAAGAGGAATGGTTCCCCACGCGGTTGCCGAAAGGCAGGTTGCAGATGAGCTCATCATACGGTCTTTTGCTTTCGAACCGCATTATATCGTTGCATATGAATTTTGCTTGGGTTATTCCGCAGGTTTTCACCGCCGCCTCCGCATTCACCCTTGCGCAGTCAATCGCCTTGTGGGAAATATCAACACCCGTCAAAGAAGCGCAGGGCGAGAGCATTCCGCGTTCAAAAAGCAGAGTTCCGCTCCCGCAGCACGGGTCGATAACGCGGGCATTGACCGTCAGATAATCGCTTGCAAACCGCAGCACGGCAGCCGCAGCCGCAGGATTCATCGAAGCCGGCAGCATCTCCTTTCGGTAGGGGAAACGTTCATCCCTGACGGTGAAAAGCTTCAGGTACAGCCTTGCGGAGCTCACCGAAGCGGCGACGCGAAGTTCGATTTCGTAATCCGCAGGCGCATTCACAAGTGTTTTGTCATCTATAAGATCGCGAATTGCCTTTTTAAGCTCGCTTCTGTTAATATCCCCCGGCAGGTCTCCCGTTATTTCAATGCGATAGCGGTACGGCGGCTCTCCCTCATGCGTCTTCCGCATGAAATCAAGCATAAAGGGTTTTGCGCAGGAAGAAACAGCTTCCGCCGTCAAATCGACTTTCATGTCGATCGGAATCAGAGCCTCCGAAAAGCAGCGTGCTTCAAACAGGCCGATGTAATCATCCGTATTGACCTTCAGGCTGTTTCGGCGAACGTCAAACGCCTCAATGTCAAAATCTTCCAGTTCGGCTTTAAGCTGCTCCGTCAGGCGGTCGGGAGCGGTCAACTCAATTTCATAAACTTTGTCAAGTCCGCGGAAAATATGCTTTTCGTGCTTCATTGCGGCGGCGCGCGCCTGTTTCAACGCCTCGCATTCCTCAAGATAATGCTTCTGCTCCGTTTCATCCGCAGGCGGGGCGGGAATGTATTCGTCAAGAGCGCGCTGAGCGCTTTCGCCGCCGACGGCTCCCAATGCAAAAAGCAGGGACGGACGAACAAAACGCGTATCTTCGCATTTCAGCCGCGCGATAAGAAGCTGAGCATCCGCTTCATCCTTTGTGAAAAGGCCGATAAGCCTTGCTGCATTGCGGCGGAGCTTCGGGGAGGTATCGCTTGCAAGGGCTTTGCGCACCGCCGGCAGAAGAGCAGGGTTGCCGCTCATGCGGAGCAGCATTGCGCGGCTTTTTGCAAGGCGTATCATCAGCGCCGAGCCGATGTTTTCCTCAATGAACATTGCCGTTGTTTCATCGCAAAGGCTGATTTTGTCGATGGTGGAATCATTCATTATTTCCGCCGAACCGTTCGGCTTTTCCAGTTCCGCTTTAATTTCGCTGCGGGTCAATCTTTTCATTGTGTTCCTTCCCTGTTTTCGTGCAGCAGAGCCTTTCGGGGGCACTTCGTTCCGTTTGCCCGGCAAAAGCTCCGCACAGTTTTGATATTAAAATTCTGTTTAATCGGGTTTATCCGTTTGCTCCGCGCAGTTTTTCGAGAGCAGCCTTAAAATGCTCCGGCAGAGGAGCAAAAAATTCCATTTGTTCGTGAGTTCGCGGGTGAATCAGGCGCAGCCTTTCCGCATGGAGAGCCTGCCCGACGAACCCGAGATCGTTCCTGCCGCGCACTGCCGATGCCGCACCCGTGCCGTATACATCGTCGCCGACAAGCGGGTGATTGATATAGGCCATATGAACGCGGATTTGGTGTGTCCTTCCCGTTTCGAGTTCAACCCGCAAAAGCGTTCTTCCGCCCGCGCCGCTGTTCGGGAAACGTTCGCGAACGAACCAATGTGTAACCGCTTCACGCGCACCGGCCGTTCCGGCAGGGTACACCGCCATGCGTTTTCTGTCCGTTTTGTGCCTTGCAAGCGGCGCATCAACGGTTCCGCTGTCCTGTCTGAAATTGCCCTCGCACAAAGCGCAGTAGGTTCTTGCCACCGAATGGGTCTTCAGCTCGTTCGCAAGAAAATTGTGAGCATCGTCATTCTTTGCAATGACCAGCAGTCCTGATGTGTTCTTGTCGATTCGATGCACAAGCCCCGGGCGCATTGCTCCGCCTATGCCCGACAAATCCTTAAGGTGAAACATCAGCGCGTTGCAAAGCGTCCCGTCCGGGTTGCCCGGCGCAGGATGCACTACCATTCCGACAGGCTTGTTTATAACGGCAATATCCGCATCCTGATACACAATGTCTATCGGAATATCCTGCGGAACAAGCTCCGTCGGCACGGGCGGAGGAAGCTGAATTTCGATAATATCACCCATGCGCACGGCATACTTTGCTTTTTCGGAACGACCGTTGACCGTTACCGCACCGCAAAGAAGCAGCCTTTGCACCGCCGAACGCGTAAGCTCCGTGTGTTCCGCGGCAAAAGCATCCAGCCTGCCTCCGTTTTTTTGTGCCGCAATAACAATTTTTCCGCCGTTTCGGCAGTCGTCTTCCGTCTCGCCGCAAAGAATTTCATCCGAAACAAACTCACTGCCGAAGTCTCGGTCATCTGCATTTTCGCGGGCTTTTTCCGCGCATTCACCGCTGTCCTTTTCGGGGAGCTGCCCGTTCGTCCGTTCCGAGTCCGAATTCATTTGCTTTCCGCCTGTTTTACGTCGGGTTCGGCACCCGCTTCTCCGCCGTTGCCCGCCGCGCAGCCCGCGTTTTTTTCGCCGTCCGTTTTTTCGGGCTTCTGCTTTTTTTCGTCCAATGCGGCAAAATACGCTCTGCCGCTCTTTGTGAACAGAACGCTTACAATAAGCAGCACCGCGCCCACGGTTATGCAGCTGTCCGCAAAATTGAACACGGGAAAGTTCATAAAATCAAAAGCAATGAAATCGCGCACATAGCCAAGCGCAACGCGGTCAATCAGATTGCCTATCGCACCCGAAAGCACGAGCGCAAGCCCGAGCTGCAAATTGCGCGGCATTGTTTTCAGCGTTTTTAACAGAATGAAAACTATCAATCCGCCCGTGACTATCGTTATCACAACAAAAACCCACGTTGCATTGCTGAAAAGCCCCCACGCCATTCCCGTGTTTTTATGATACTCGAAGCGTATCAGCCCCGGGATAAACTCAAGCGCGCCGCCCGTTTGCGAAAGCACGCTCACGGCTGCCGCCTTTGATATTAAATCCGCCGCAACAAGCAAAATAACCGCTGCGCAAAGTGTAACCAACAATGTTATTCTCCGTTCCTTTCCGCGCGCCCGTCTGCGGCCGCGAAAAATGTATTCCTTCACATATAACATGATACAACACTCACCGAAAAAATGCAACGGGGAAAGAGCGGATAAGTTTATCGTTTCGAAACATAATCCGCATATTTCTTATTTGTTGCGCTCCGCCTGTTATCGCGGTATAATACCATCGTGCCGACAGCGGCGCACTACTCTGTCGAAAGTTCGTTGAATCTGCTTCGGCAAATTAATAAGGAGAACCCGTTCTTGGCTGATCTGAAGAAACTTATTGATGAATTACGCAAATACCCCGTTGAAACCCAATGGCTCGAATTCAAGCACAACAACTATACCCCGGAAATGATCGGACAGGATATCAGTGCTCTTGCAAACAGTGCAGCACTTTATGACCGGGAGTGTGCATACATGATCTGGGGAATAGACGACGTTACACATGATATTGTCGGAACCGAGCATAATCTTCAAACCTTAAAAAAGGGGAATCAGGAGCTTGAAAACTGGCTGCGATCCCTTCTTTCGAAGAACGCTGATTTCGAATTTCATTCAGTTAAAACGGATAACAAAACCGTTGGACTGCTCATAATACATAAGGCAGCCAATCAGACCGTGACTTTTGAAAAGGTTGCCTATATCCGTGTCGGGAGCTATACAAAAAAATTGAGTGACTTTCCCATACTTGAAGCTCAGCTTTGGAGCAAAATGCGTGATTTAAAGTTTGAAGAGCAGTATGCCAAATCGGATTTGGATTTGATTGAGGCGTTGAATCTTCTAAACCACACTTCCTACTTTGACCTTGCGGGAATTCCGCAGCCCGCCGATGCGGCCGGACTTGCACATTATCTGCTGCAGGAAGCAATTCTCGCAAAGCAGGATGACGGGTTGTACTCAATTACAAACCTCGGTGCAATTTTGTTTGCCAAGCAGCTTTCGCTTTTTCCAAGGCTTTTTCGGAAAAGCATTCGTATTACCCGATACAACGACAACAGTCGTTTTGAGATGCTGAATAAATACACTATCGAAAGCGGTTATGTTTCCGCATTCGAGGGACTTTTCGGCTATTTGGACGCGCTCCTTCCGTCGAAAGAAGTAATAATTGATGCTGTTCGCAAAACAATGACTGTTTATCCCAAGCTTGCATTAAGAGAGGTTATCGCAAATGCTCTTATTCATCAAGACTTTTCCGTATCCGGCGCCGGGCCTGTGATTGAAGTATTCCGCGACCGCATTGAAGTCACAAACCCCGGCACGCCTTTGGTTGACATCAATCGAATCATCGATAACCCCCCGCGTTCGCGAAACGAGAAATTAGCATCGTTAATGCGCCGTCTCGGGCTGTGCGAAGAGCTCGGAACCGGTTGGGATAAAATAGTTATAAAATGTGAGTCCGAACAGCTTCCCGCTCCCCTTATCCAAACTTTCACCGACAGTACGCGCGTAACGCTTTATGCCCATGCTCCCTTTGCGAGCATATCGTCTGCCGACAAATTGAGAGCCTGTTATCTTCATGCCTGCATTAAACAGGTTCAGGGTGAACAGATGACTAATTCGTCCCTCCGTGCACGCTTCGGGCTGAAGGACTCCTCCTCCGGCAGTATCTCAAGACTGATTAAAGAAGCGGTAAACCAAGGATACATAAAGCCTTTTGACCCTGAAACCGCTCCGCGCTACATGAGATACATTCCGATATGGGCATGATCGTTTTAACTTGCCGGTAATTTGCCGAGTCGGGTATTTTTGTTCTGTTTGTAATCTGTTTTTAGCCGTATACATTTGATTTTAATCAGATGCCGATGCTGCTGTTAACTTGCCGGCAACTTGCTGTTAACTTGCCGGCAAGTCAGCCGTGCTCCACATTTTCCTCAGTTGATCCGACTGCGAAAAAAGTCACTCGTATTTTGAATAAAGACGTATTCAGCCAAAGCCACCGCTTTCTCCCGCTTCTTCCAAGGCTGTACGATTTTTGTTTTTTCTTCGATGTGCACTTCCGACCCCGATTTTCGGCAAAAAAATCCCTGTTCCTTTGCAAATATATCCTTTTTCCCCCTTACAATATAGGCTGAAGAGTTATATAATAGGAGGTAGGAATCGTTCGGTTCGATTTTCGGACGGATTCGGGCGATTTTTCTTTTTTAACGTTACCTTTGGGAGGATCGCAATGGAAAATTTCGATAACCTTAAAAAAACTCCGCTGTTTGAGAAGCATTGTGCTCTCGGCGGCAAAATCGTCGATTTCGGCGGCTGGGCTCTGCCCGTGCAGTACACCTCCATTTTGGATGAGTGCAAAGCCGTTCGCGAACGCGCAGGCCTTTTTGATGTTTCACACATGGGTGAAGTTGACATTATCGGCAATGATGCCTATGCCTACATGCAGAAAATGGTCACCAACGACGTCACTTCAATGACGCCCGGCAGGTGCCGCTATGCCGTTATGTGCTATGATAACGGCGGCGCAGTGGACGACGTTCTTATCTACAAATTCGCCGACGATCACTACATGCTCATCGTCAACGCCGGCAATACCGACAAGGACTTTGCATGGCTTTCCGAACATGCATTCGGTGATGTTCGGGTCATCAACAACAGCGCAAAATGGGGTCAGCTCGCTTTGCAGGGTCCGCTTCATCAGGCAGTTCTTGATGCAGCGGGTTTTGAAGGCGAGATCCCTCAGAAATATTACACTTTCAACGATAAAATGACCGTTGCCGGCATTCCCTGCCTCATCTCCCGCACCGGCTACACCGGAGAAGACGGCGTTGAGCTTTACTGTGCGGCGGAAGATACCGTTCGCCTGTTTGAGGCTCTGCTTGAAGCGGGCAAAGGCGTTGACATGCTGCCCTGCGGCCTCGGCGCACGCGATACGCTCCGTTTTGAAGCTTCCATGCCCCTTTACGGTCATGAAATGAGTGCGGACATCAACCCCGTTGAGTGCGGCCTCGGCTTTGCAATCAAACTCAACAAGCCCGATTTCATCGGCAAAGAAGCTTTGCTCAAGCCCCAGACCCGCAAACGCATCGGTCTGAAGCTCGTCGGAAAGGGCATTGCCCGCCCCGATGCGGATGTTCTCTGCAACGGTGAAAAAGTCGGCATCGTCACCTCGGGCGGCCCCGCACCCGCTGTCGGCGGCAATTATGCAATGGCACTCGTTTCCGTCGATGCCGATGAAAACGGCACTTGGGCTGTTTCCGTTCGCGGCAGAGTCATCGACTGCGAATTTGCACCCATGCCCTTCTACAAGAGGAAATAAACATATTTATGCGGCTCACCCGTCGGCGCCGCACAAATGCGCACAAAACTGCGTTCCCTTCCCCGGCGATGCGTATCGGCACACGGCACGGTTCCGCCGCGGGAATTTAAACGAAAATACATACAAAACTTATAAATCCGGAGGATTATATCATGGTTCCCACCGACCGCAAATACACCCGTGAACATGACTGGGTACTTATCGAAGACGGCGTTGCCACCCTCGGCATCACCGATCACGCACAGAGCGAGCTTGGCGACATCGTTTATGTTGAGCTTCCCGAAGTTGACAGCGAAATCAATCTCGGCGAATCCTACACCACCGTTGAATCCGTAAAGGCGGCTTCCCCCGTCAACAGTCCCGTTGCCGGCACCGTCATCGAAGTCAACGAAGAGCTTGACGCACAGCCCGAGCTTCTTAACGAGGATGCTTTCGGTCAGTTCATCGCAAAGATCAAAGTTACCGAAATCGACGAAGCAAGCCTGCTCACCGCAGAAGAATACGAAAAGCTGCTTGAAGAGGCTTAATCAACCCGTACCTGTCGCGGCCCCGCCCAAGCCTGTGCTTTTCGGCACGGTTCCGCGATAAAAAAACGCATAGCTCCGCGCCCACGGTTTTCCGCCGCCGCGGGTTATGCGTTTTTACCTTGAATAAGCTTTTTTTCGAATCGGGCAAAATTCCGATTCATCAAGATTTTATATTTATAAAGGAAGTATTCCACAACATGAGAAGCTATGTTCCCAACACCGTTGAAGAACGCCGCGAAATGCTGAAAACACTCGGCCTTTCCGAAATGGACGAGCTGTTTGCCGATATTCCGGCGGATCTTAAGCTCAACCGCGAGCTGGATCTTCCCGCTCCGATGAGCGAGATGGAGCTGCGTCAGCTCATCACCGGCTATGTTCTTCAGAACGACGAAGCCTGCCTGCTTTTCCGCGGCGCGGGCGCATATCATCACTACATTCCCGCGCTGATTCCTCAGCTCATCTCCCGCAGCGAATTCTACACCGCATACACCCCCTATCAGGCGGAAATGAGCCAGGGTATGCTTCAGGGTATTTTCGAATGGCAAACAGTCATCTGCAATCTTACCGGCATGGATGCCGCCAACGCTTCCGTTTACGACGGTGCGACCGCTGCGGCCGAATCCCTGCTGATGCTGCGTGACTCAAAGCGCAAGAACAAGATCCTCTACAGTGCAGGTCTTCACCCCGATGTTATCGGCACTGTCAAAACTTACGGCCACTGCCACGGTCTTGAGCTTGTTGAAATCGGTCTCAACGAAAACGGCATTACCGATATCGACTGCCTGAAGGCAAACCTTGAAGGCTCTGCCGGTTTCATCGCCGCACAGCCCAACTATTTCGGCTGCATTGAAAACATGGACGAGATTTCAGCCCTCGTTCACGGCGCAAAGGCACTGCTCGTCAGCTATGTCAACCCCATCAGCCTCGGCGCTGTCAAACGCCCTGCGGACTACGGTGCGGATATTGCTGTCGGCGATGCACAGCCTCTCGGCATTCCCATGTGCTTCGGCGGCCCGTATGCGGGCTTTATGGCAGCAGGCGGCAAACTCATCCGCAATCTGCCCGGCAGAATCGTCGGTGAAACCGTTGATGCCGACGGCAACCGCGTATTCGTTCTCACCCTTCAGGCACGCGAGCAGCACATTCGCCGCGAAAAGGCTTCCAGCAACATCTGCTCCAACCAGATGCTCTGCGCAATCATGGCAACCATGTATGCCTGCACGATGGGTCCCTGCGGCATGAAAGAAGTTGCCGAAGCGAACATTGCAAAGGCGCACTATCTGGCTCGGAAGCTCACCGAGCTTCCCGGCTTCAAACTCCGTTTCAACACCCCGTTCTTCAACGAGTTCGTCATCGACAGCGAGATTCCCGCCGACGAGATTTCCACCGCGCTCAAGGATGCCGGCATAGTTTCCGGCCTTGTGCTTGCAGACGGCGGAATGCTCTGGTGCGCAACCGAAATGACAACCAAAGAAGATATTGATTACCTTATCGAAATGCTCAACATCATGTTCTTTGAGCAGGACGGTGAGAACGAAACCGACGGAGGTACCGAAGCATGAGGCAATCCTACAAGCTGATTTTTGAACGTTCCCGCGAGGGACGCCGCGCGTATGACCTGCCCGCACTGGATGTGCCCGCCGCAAACTGCGCAATCCCCGAAAATATGCGTGCCGAATCAAAACTCGACCTTCCCGAACTGGGTGAAGTCGATCTTGTTCGCCACTACACAAACCTTTCCCGCCGCAATTTCGGCGTTGACAACGGGTTCTATCCTCTCGGCTCCTGCACGATGAAATACAACCCCAAAATCAACGAAGAAGTCGCCCAACTGTTTAACGATGTGCATCCTCTGCTCGATGCAGATATGTGCCAGGGTTCTCTGCGCCTGATGTATGACATGGAAAAATGCCTGTGCGAAATCTGCGGCATGGACGCTTTCACGCTCCAACCCGCTGCCGGTGCGCACGGTGAATTGACCGGACTTATGCATATCCGCGCCTATCACGAACATCGCGGCGACACCGCCCGCACAACCATCATCGTTCCCGATGCAGCGCACGGCACCAACCCCGCAAGTGCGGTTATGTGCGGCTTCAAAGTTAAAGAAATCAAATCCGCTCCCGACGGCGGCGTTGATCTTGACGCGCTGCGTGCGGCAGTCGGCCCCGACACTGCGGGTCTGATGCTCACCAACCCCTCCACCCTCGGTCTGTTTGAGCGCAACATTAAGGAAATTGCCGACATCGTTCACGAGGCAGGCGGCTTGCTCTATTACGACGGCGCAAACCTGAACGCGATAATGGGCATTGTTCGCCCCGGCGATATGGGCTTTGACGTTATGCATATCAACCTGCATAAAACTTTCTCCACCCCGCACGGCGGCGGTGGTCCCGGCAGCGGTCCCGTCGGTGTAAAAAAACACCTCATGCCCTTTATGCCTGTTCCCGTGCTTGTTGAACGCAACGGCATGATCGAACTCGATTACGATCGCCCCGAATCCTTCGGCAGGGTCAAGAGCTTCTACGGCAACTTCGGTGTTATCGTCAAGGCATATGCCTATATCCGCTCTCTTGGCGGCAAGGGTCTCAAGGAAGCAAGCGAAAATGCCGTTCTGAATGCAAACTACATCATGAACGCACTGCGCGGCACCTATGAGATTCCCCACGACCGCATCTGTATGCATGAATGCGTCATTGCTCCGGGCGAACTGCTCGATCTCGGCGTTCACACAACCGATATCGCAAAAGCCCTTATCGATCGCGGTTACCATCCCCCGACCATCTACTTCCCGCTTATCGTTCATGAAGCAATGATGATCGAACCCACCGAAACCGAAAGCCGTGAGACTCTCGATGAGTTCATTGAAGCAATGAAAGCCATTGCCCGTGAAGCCAAAGAAAACCCCGAGGCCGTACACGCCTGCCCCGTCACCACCCCCGTCGGCCGTCCCGATGAGGTCACCGCGGCAAGAAAGCCCGTTGTACGCTACACGAAATAAGCATTGCTTTCAGTAAACCGCAAACTGCATCAGCGGGCTCGGTATCCCCGCCCCCGCTGATGAACAGCAGGACTGCGCCGTAAAAGGCAGCAGTCCTGTTTTGTTATTGTATTCGAATTTTGTTGAGTGAGTTTGCCGCTGCCCGACAATTACCTTCCCTCCGACAGGAACTCGGCCGCCGAAGGATTCAAATCCAGCCCGGAAACCTCCCCGCTGCGCAGCATATAATAACCCTGACAGGCTATCATTGCCGCATTATCGGTGCAGAACCGCATATCCGGGCGGCAAAAACGGATGCCGTTCCTGTCGCATTCGGTTTGCAGCCGGGTGCGAAGCACATTGTTCGCACTCACTCCGCCGGCAAGGGCAAGCACGGAGCTTTTTTCGCGCAGAGCCGCGCGAACGGATTTCATCGTCAGGGTATCCGCAACGGCACGTTGGAAGGAAGCGGCGACATCGGCCTTATTCAGAACTTCCCCCTTCTGCTCCGCATTATGGAGCAGGTTGACAACGGCCGTTTTGATGCCCGAAAAGCTGAAATCATTGCTTTCACCCTCGTTAAACGGTGCATGGAAGCGGAATGCATTCGGGTTCCCGCATTTTGCAAGCTTCTCTATCTCCGGGCCGCCGGGGTACGGCAAGCCGAGCGCACGCGCTGCCTTGTCAAAAGCTTCACCCGCCGCATCATCGCGCGTTCTGCCGATAAGCTCAAAGCGATTGTAATCGACAACGCGAACGATATGGCTGTGTCCGCCGGAAGCCACAATGCAGACAAACGGCGGTTCAAGATCCGGATAAGTGAGATAGTTTGCGGCGATATGCCCCGCAATATGGTTCACGCCGACCAAAGGAATGTTTGCGGCGTATGCGAGGCCTTTTGCATAGCTGACGCCCACAAGCAGTGCGCCGATCAGCCCGGGCGTGCAGGTTACGGCAATTGCACCGATGTCATTCAAACCGGCACCGGCAGTTTTTAATGCCTCATCCGCAACGGCACCTATACGCTCCGTATGGCTGCGGGAAGCAATTTCCGGCACAACGCCGCCGTACAGCCTGTGAACGGGAATTTGCGTATGCACCGCCATGCTCAGCACTTTGCGTCCGCCGCACAGAACGGCGGCGGCTGTTTCGTCGCAGGAGGATTCAATCCCGAGTATAAGTTCATTTTCCCCGCTCATAAAGCGTTTCAGCGCGGGTTCACATCTTTCGGACCAATTCAAATTGATTTTCCTTTCCAAACCGCTTTTCACTTTCCGAGCCGACTCCCGCTTCCGCAGGCAGTAACCGGAACGATTGATTTGATTAAGTGAAATTAGTCTTTGGCATCCCTAAGTCTGTTTTTCACGGTTCCCTTGCCTGCTCCCGAGGTTTTGCACACAATCCCCGCGAGAATGCTTATAACCGCACAGGCACTCACGGTGTAAACTGCAATGCGAAGTATCAGATCGCTGAAAAGCTGCTGAACGCAGATGCGAATCATCAAACTTTCCGCCGGGTCAAATATTGCAGACGGAACATCCAGAAATACTGCGTGAAACAGTATCCAGAACGAATAAAAATCCACGGCAGCCCAAACTGCAAGCGCAGCCGCAATGAAGGCAATGACGCAAATCCCGATAAGCCAGCAGCGGGCAAGCACGGCGGCGGCTCTCCGCCTGTAAACATACAAAGCAAGCGCAGCCGCAATTGCTGCAAAGGCGAACAGAATGTATTTCGCTGTTTCAACCCCGAACCAGAGCTTTCGGACATCACTCATGTGTGAAATTTCCCGCTCGCCGAATATTTCGGTGCGTTCGCCGAACACCGTGACTTCCGTTTGAAGCTCATCCGTCCCGCCCTTCATATAATCAACCATGCGAAGATACACGGTGCACATCTCGTCCGTGCTCATGCCGGTGTAATCATTTATATCCAGTTTTTCATACTCCCTTTTAATCCAAACCTTATCTCCCGAAAGCCGGTCGATAAAACTTATCAGCAGCGCGGCAGCAAGGCACGGCACGGCAGCATATGCAAGGATTTTTGAAAGCAGCTTCATGCTAATATTTTATCTTCCCTCCGGGTTTACAATTGCCGTTATCCTTTCTTCCGCCGCCTTAAGCTGCGGAATGATGCTATTAACAATCGTCACGTTCGTCGGCACAACAACATACCAATAGCCTTTAAGCTGCGGGAACACGCGGCAGGGATGATATTTCTCGCTCTCCACGCGCACACTTCCCCCCTCGCGGACAATGCCGATTTCCGCAATAAAAGTGTCGTTCGCGGTGCTTCTGCCCATGCTGGACACAAAATTGCCCATTGAATATGCACAAAGCACCTGCCGTCCGTCCGCCGCCGTGAGCCAAACAACGGGCTGAACCGCATGGGAGTGTGAGCCGATTATGATATCAACGCCTGCATCCGCCATCTCCTGAGCGTGAGTCACGACCTTCGGTGTGGGTTGGTGCGTATGTTCCGCGCCCCAATGATTATAGGCCACGATAAGCTCCGCACCGGCAGCCCGCGCCGCCGCAATGTCCTCGGCAATGCGTTCCTTTGAATAGGTGTTTATCATGTATTCACAGCCCGCTTCGCGAACGGCTTTATCTTTTGAATTATAGAATTCGGCATAGGAAAGGAGGCCGACTTTTATCCCCTTAACATCAAGGATTACGAACCGCTGCGCGTCCTTTTCGCGGAAAAGTCCGGTGTAGGGAAAGCCGTATTCCTCAACAGCCTGAGTGGTTTCGATAATACCCTGAACTCCCGCATCGCAGCAATGGTTGTTTGCAAGCACAAGCGCGTCAAAGCCCGCAAATTTCAATGCTCCCAAATATTGCTTGGGTCCGTTGCAGTTGGGCATTCCGTCAATATTGAGCTGCTCCGTTGCATAGGGCCACGAATGCGAAAGCGATGTTTCAAGATTGCCGATGACGCAGTCCGCATTGTTAAAAACTTCCCTGACATATGCAAATGACGGAGAAAAGTCATAGCCGCTGCCGCCCGCCTGCTGTTTCGCACCGCGCTGCTGGCTTGAAAGGCACATCAAATCGCCCACAAACATAAGCGTTGCGTGAACAGGCGCGGGGGTGGGCGCCGGCGTCGGTTCGGCCGTCGGCTCCGGTATCGGTTCGGCCGTCGGCGACGTTGTCGGCTTTGCTGTCGGCGCAGGCGTGTCATGGCCTATGTCAACAACAACATCGCCTCCGCGGCAGGCGGTGCCTGCAAAAACAAAAGCCAAAGCAATCATCAGTGCGGCGAACCGCAGCAATTTTTTCTTCATTATCTGTCTCCTCAATAAAGTGCGCCGACGCTCGGCTTCGCCCCGAAAAAAGCAATTGCGGCAGCGGCGGGTTAAATTTTTCCCGCGAGAACTTCAATCACGGGGATGGTTTTCGGGCCTGTTCCCCTCGGGAATGTTTCCCGAGAAACAAGCCGACAGCAGGCTCAGCCTGCACAACAGCAAATTAAACAAGCCTGCCCGAGAACAGTTTGCCGTATTGCCTCGGACAGGCAATAAAAAGCGTTTCCTGTGCGGCACCGTCACGCGGACGGGCGCGGACGGTTTTTGCCGTTCTGCCTTCAATCCGGCTGAATAACTCCCGCCGCAACGGAAGCGGCAAGGCGCACGTTGTTATAAACAAGCGCGATATTCGCCTTCAGGCTTGCGCCCTCCGTAAGCTCCGCAATACGCGCAAGCAGGAAGGGGGTAACATCCCTGCCCGTGATGCCGTTCTTTTCGGCCTCACGCAAAGCCTTCGTGGTTGCACGGTCGATCATGTCCTCGTCGGCTTCGAATTCTTTCGGAATCGGGTTCACAATAACCATGCCGCTGCGCATTGGAATATTTGCCATTGCGCCGACCATATCCGAAAGCTCCTCAACCGAATCGCATCTGCAAGGAGTGTTATAACCGCTGTCCCGCGTGTAAAATGCGGGCATTTTGTTCGTGCGGAAGCCGACAACGGGCACACCCTGCGTTTCAAGATACTCAAGCGTCAAGCCGATATCAAGCACACTCTTTGCGCCCGCGCAAACGACTGCAACAGGCGTTCTTCCAAGCTCCGTAAGGTCGGCGGAAATATCCATGGTTGTTTCCGCGCCGCGATGCACGCCGCCGATGCCGCCCGTTGCAAACACTTTTATGCCCGCAAGGCTTGCAATGAACATCGTTGCGGCAACCGTCGTTGCGCCGTCCGCACCTTTTGCCATGATATAAGGAATATCGCGGCGGCTGACTTTTGCAACATTCCGTCCTTCCCTGCCGAGATACTCTATCTGTTCCTCGGTAAGGCCCGCGCAAAGCTGACCTCCGATGATCGCAATCGTTGCGGGAACCGCGCCGTGCGTACGTGCCAAACGTTCGCACGCAAGAGCCGTTTTGACGTTCTGCGGATAAGGCATTCCGTGCGCAATAATCGTGCTTTCAAGCGCAATAACGGGTCTTCCCAGCGCAAGTGCCTCGCGAACTTCATCAGAAAGTTTAACGTTGTAATTCATTTTTATGACCATGACTTTCGCTTCGGCGAAAGTCTCCTTTCTTTTCTTTGCATTTTGCAGCCGGCTGCGGCCGGCTTCGTTGTAAAATCCCTGTCGGAAAGCTGCCCGAGGTTCGGATTTAAAGTTTAATGCTCAAATTTTTTCCCGGTTCCCTTTCGGTGCAAACTGTTATGACTCCGTTATATCCTCAACTTATCCACACTCAAAGCCGCGTTTAACAGGCATTTTTTGCAAAAAACTCCCCGATTCGGGCAAGTTATCCACATTTTTACACTGTTCGGACGTGTTATCCACACGAACCTGTGGATAATGTGGATTATTTTGATGCAGTCTTTCCGCATCGTTTTCAACACTCGAAGCTTTTGTTCAGTTCTCGTCGGTTTCAATAAAAAAATCCACAACTTTCCTGTCGGAAATCACACGGCGGATATAATTTGATATCTCCGCATGACGGGGAAAATCGCGGTACGCAAGCATATCCTCAACGCTTTTGAAGTCGGCAACAAGAGCCATATCAAAGCTTGCGGGGCTGCCGAGAACATCCTCGCCGATGCTGAGCTTCAGAAGCGTCGGCGCAACACCGACAAGTGCACGAAGATTTTCCGCCGCAAAGCGCATGTTCTCCGCTTTTGTTTTGCCTTCCGCATTGTCAAGAAATTTCCACATCACAATGTGCTTCAGAATTTTCACGGGTATTTTCCCTCCAAAGGAATTATTCCGAAAGGCTGCCTTGTTTTTTGCTCGGCAGCAAATGCCTTTCGTATGCGGTTATTATACCATATTTGTATAGGGCGGGCAATGTTCAATTGGGAATCGGCAATCAATAATGAGCAACTGCCGCTCGATTTTTGGCATCAATGTGACAAAATTGAAACATTATTTGTTTGCTGTTGCTTTTCGCGTCGGAGTGTTATATAATATTAGCACTCAAAGAGAACGAGTGCTAACAACCCGATTTGAACCGCCGAACCTCAGCCCCTCGGCGGTCGGGGAAGCACCTTCCCGTGCCTCTCTGATAACGCCCCGTTTCATTCGGGCAGCAGTTTGATGCAGCCCCGTTTGCACGGGACAATGTTCCTGATTAAAAGGAACACCGTTACGGAAACAATACCTCAAGGAGGTTTACCTTATGAACGCTAATAAAATGACCCAAAAAACCCTTGAAACCCTTCAGCAGGCGCAATCGCTTGCCGAGGAGCGCAGGAATACCCAAGTCGGGCAAATTCACGTTTTTCATGCCCTTCTTGACGATCCGGATGATTTGAACGCCCAGCTTATGGCATCCATGGGTATTTCCACGGATGAACTCCGCGCCGCAATTGACACGGAGCTTGACAAGCAGGCAACCTTCGGAAGCAGCGGCGGCGGGCAGGTTTATATGACTCCGGAGCTGAACTCCGTGCTCACCCGCGCCGAAGAGGAAGCAAAGCGCATGGGCGACAGTTTCGTTTCCGTTGAGCATATCATGCTCGGCCTTATCGAACGCGCCGACTATGTTGTGAAACCCCTGCTCAAACGGTTCGGAATCGTCCGCGACAAATACCTTGAAGCGTTGAAAGCCGTCCGCGGCAACAGCAGGGTGAATTCCGATAATCCGGAAAGCACCTATGATGTTCTTAACAAATACGGACAGGATCTGACCGAACTTGCCCGGGCGCAGAAGCTTGACCCCGTTATCGGCCGAGATAACGAAATCCGCAGCGTTATCCGCATTCTTTCACGAAAAACGAAGAACAACCCCTGCCTTATCGGTGAACCCGGCGTCGGCAAAACCGCAATTGCCGAGGGGCTTGCGCTCCGTATCGTACGCGGCGACGTCCCCGACAATCTGAAGGATCGCAGACTTTTTGCACTGGACATGGGTTCCCTTGTTGCGGGCGCAAAATATCGCGGTGAATTTGAAGAAAGGCTGAAAGCTGTGCTTAACGAAATCAAGCGCAGCGAAGGCAAAATAATCATGTTCATCGACGAACTTCACACCATTGTCGGCGCCGGCAAGACCGACGGCGCAATGGATGCGGGCAACATTCTGAAGCCCATGCTGGCACGCGGCGAACTGCACTGCATCGGCGCAACAACGCTTGACGAATACCGCAAATACATCGAAAAGGATGCTGCACTCGAGCGCCGTTTCCAGCCCGTGACCGTTGCCGAACCCTCCGTTGAGGACACGATTGCCATCCTTCGCGGTTTGAAGGAACGTTATGAAGTTTATCACGGCGTCAAGATTCACGACTCGGCACTTATCGCCGCCGCAACGCTTTCCGACCGTTATATTTCCGACAGGTTCCTTCCCGACAAGGCTATCGACCTTGTTGACGAGGCATGTGCGCTCATCAAGACGGAAATGAACTCCATGCCTTCCGAAATGGACGAAATTTCCCGGGAAATAATGCGTTTGGAGATTGAAGAAACCGCTCTCACCGGCGACAATGACGAACACACGCAGGAACACCTTGCCGAAATTCGCCGCGAGCTTGCCGAAAAGCGCGACAAGTTCAACAACATGAAAGCGCGCTGGGACAACGAGCGCAATGCAATTTCCAAGGTTCAGCAGCTCCGTGAACGCATTGAACAGGTTAACGCGGATATTGCCCGCGCAGAAAACGAATACGATCTTAACCGTGCCGCTCAGCTGAAATACGGCGAGCTGCCCGGCCTGCAAAAAGAGCTGCAAAAGGAAGAGGCTCTTGCCGCAAACCGCGAAAACAGTCTGCTCCGCGACCATGTTTCATCCGAGGAGATTGCAAAAATCGTTGCGCGGTGGACGGGCATCCCGGTTTCAAAGCTCATGGAAAGCGAGCGCAAGAAACTTCTGCGGCTTGACTCCCAGCTGCATAAACGCATCGTCGGACAGGATGACGCCGTTCAGCGCGTTTGCGATGCAATTTTAAGATCCCGTGCAGGAATACAGAACCCCAATCGTCCGATAGGTTCGTTCCTGTTCCTCGGCCCCACCGGTGTCGGCAAAACGGAGCTGTGCAAAGCGCTTGCCGAGGCACTGTTTGACGATGAGCGCAGTATGGTTCGTATCGATATGAGCGAATACATGGAGCAATACTCCGTCTCCCGTCTTATCGGTGCCCCTCCGGGATATGTCGGCTATGACGAAGGCGGTCAGCTCACCGAAGCCGTTCGCAGAAAACCCTATGCAGTGCTTCTGTTTGATGAAGTTGAAAAGGCGCATCCGGACGTTCTGAACGTTCTGCTCCAGGTGCTTGACGACGGCAGAATTACGGACGGACAGGGCCGCACCGTTGACTTTAAGAATACGATCATCATTTTGACGAGCAACATCGGCAGCGATTTGATCCTGAACAGCATGGCAAAGGACGGCAGAATAACGACCGAAACCGAGGAGCTGCTGCACAAGCTGCTGCGCACAAAATTCCGCCCCGAATTTATTAACAGGCTGGATGAAATCGTGTTCTTCAACGCCCTTTCCGATGCGGATATGCACGGCATTGTTGACCTGCTTATTGCGGACCTTGCAAAGCGTTTGCAGGCAAACCGCCTGAATCTCAGCGTTTCCGAAAGTGCAAAAGCCGCCATCATCAAAAACGGTGCCGATCCGCTGTTCGGTGCCCGTCCGCTCAAGAGATACATTCAGGGGCATATTGAATCCCTGCTTGCGCGGTTCATCATTGAAAATTCGCCCGAGGAAGGTTCAACCCTGACCGTTGATGCGGATGAAAAAGGCAGCTTCATTATCGGGCAAAAGCAATAACGGAAGCGCGGCGGGAACCGTATGAATTTCTCCCTTGGCAACCCATCGGTTCCCGAATTTCCGAATTCCGATTTTTTCATCCCGATTTTTCATTACGAAGAAAAAAGAAATCCCCCGCGTGCAAGGGAGGCATACGCGGGGGATTTTTTCGGCTCAGTGCCGACAGCCGGTGCAGCTCGCGGAACACGCAAACACGGAATCCGCAGAAAAACACCAATCATTTATGTTGCTTTTTCAGTCCTCGTTCACAAGCATACTTATTGCAGCTATGACTTCTTCCAACGACTGTTTTTTCAGCGAGTAGTACGGTCGTCCGCTTTCTGCATTGCATTCCACAAGTCCAAGCGTTAAAAGTTTTGACATATGATAAAAGACTTTTTGTCTCGTCAATCCGAATTTATCGGCAATCTCGCCCCCGGACATTGTCTTTCGCTGCGCTATCGCTTTTAATATTTCAAAGCGAATCTCGTCCGAAAGTCCGCTGAATATTCCGACTACGCGTGACGTACTGCTTTCGTTTGAAACACTTTCCATATAATCCCTGAAGCCCAAACCAAGCCACATCTCCCCTGCACAACCTTTTTCACCGATGCAAATTCTTTTGTCCCAATAAGACATGGCAAGCATAAGTCCGTTGTGTATCGAAGGGAATATTGTAAAATCGCACTTCGGCATTTTCAAACGTGAATGTTCGGATACATAGGTGCATACATCGCCAACCTCTTGAATATCACGTTCCCACTTTTTAACATCCTCTTCAAAACGCACCAGCTTTTCATCGACAATTTTGACAATCGGACTCATAAAATGCTCAAGCCGCATGCAATTCTGCTCGTAGTTGCTGCAGCATTCCACAATACTCAGCTTGTTCATGCCGCTTATCGGCAATTTCATTACATACTCCACAAGGCTCTCGTAATCAAAATTCTGTGAGCTGTCAAAATTTTGCATATGACAGCACATTTTTTTGATACGCTGCTGCGGGTCCATATTCAAAAGCTCCTCAAAAAAGAACTTGCCCGATTGAGCTTCGCCCATGAAGGTATACGGCATTATGAGCATTCTGGCAATGCTGCAATTAGTCGAAAGATCCTTAAAAAAGTATTGCAGTTCCGATTCGTCAACATGAACAGCTTCATCCAATTCTTTTTCAAATTCTATACCTTTGCGCAAAATTTCCTTAATTTTTTTTCTCAAATACGGGTGTCTCTCGCAAGCCTCTTGTTCATTAATATAGATTCTTTCTCCATTCGCCCTGCCGCTGAGGTAATCGAAAGTTTCAATCAGCGGTATAAGCTCCGTTCTGATTCCGTATGTGTTGCTCTGCATCGTATTCAGCACGAATCATCCTTTCAGTATTTATTCTTTCGTAAATGCCTGCCCAATCCGGCAATGCATTTCTCAGGCGCAACGGCAAAGTCAAGGTCAAATGCAATCACATCTGACCTTGAGCTTTCCGTCCCGCAAGTTCTTTTTTACTGTATATGACAGATGGAGTTCACTCTGCCTGTCTTGACTCCCGTCAGTTCAAAAGTGATGGCCACTTCAGGCAGAAACCCCGAGAGCATGACGGAGTATCAGAATCGCATCCAGCGCATCCACCGTACCGTCTGAGTTGAAATCGGCTCGTTCAATTTGTTCGTCCGTCAGTGCCGCCAACCCCATTGTGTATCTCAGCACGATAATTGCATCCTCTAAGCCTATTGAATTATCTCCGTTCACGTCGCCGAGGGTTATGCCGCCGACAAAGTGCGCTATCAACTCCGGCTGTTCACACTCGGAAAACCAAGCCCAATTCGCCATGTTGAATATTCCAAGTTCAAACTCCGGTTCGGATGAAACCAGAGTTCCGTCCGGGGTGTACCAGCCGGCAAACTGAGCTCCCTCACTCGGTGTCGCAACTGCATTCGTGTAGCATACGCCGCCGGCATAAGGTATCGTGTCTGAGAAAAAGCCCACATAGCCACTGCCTTCAGACATAAGATTGTAATCCACTCCATACCTTTCGGAACGCCAATGACTCTGTTCAAGCCTGTTGTTGGATGTGGCAAGCGTCCAGATGTTTCCGCAGCCGCTTATGTCAAGCTCGCTGAGATAGTTGTTTTGGCAGAATATCGAATCAATTCCATCGAGATTTTCCGGAAGAATCAGCGATGTAAGCATGTTATCATTGCATCCAATGGATCTGGCCGACGCATTGCTTAAATCCAGTTCAGTCAGATTATTACCCATAACAACGATGTCCAAAAGGCCGGTGCAGCCCGTCAAATTGATTGCATCAAGACTGCAGTCTTCCACCGAAAGATAGTTCAAAGTATCGATGCCATGACAATCGAGCACGCCGCTCAATTCCTGATATGAAAGATCCAGACCGTACAATTGCGTTCCTCTGTACAGTTGTGCATCGAATGAAGTTATCCGGTTCCCGGGTGCGGTTATAAGTCCGATATTCGGGCAGTTTGGCAATTCCAGCTCTGTAAGAAGGTTGTAGTCGAAAGCAGCTATATAAAGAGCCGGAAGGTCTCTCACGTTTGCGGTGGAAATCTGATTATTGTTCAGTGTTAAAGTATACAGTTCGTTGCAGCCGGACACATCAAAACCTGTGATTCTGTTCTCGTAAGCGGCAAGTGTATACAGTTTTGTACATCCGCTCACGTCAAGCTCACCAACGACATCGGAGGCTTGGAAGTATACCGAACGCAAATGTCCGTCCGAAGTCCATACGCATTCCGTCGAATAGCCGTTGCTGTCTGTACCGGTCCATGTGGTGGGATCGTAAGGGGAATAGTTTTCGGAAATCTTGTTACCGTTCTTGATATTGTTCTCGTCCGCAATCTCCAAAAAATTACGGATTTTCCAATAATCATGCTCGTCATAGCCCTCCGGCGTTTCCCCAACGCCTGCAACCGGAACGGCAGCCACGATGAACAACACGGTGAGCACAAGTGCAAAGATGCGTTTCTTCATAGTCTTTTTCCTCCATTCAACTCTGTTTTCATTTCAACGTCAATTGTTTGAAAAGACCGCACAGTGTCCTTTCATGTATTTCTGAGGCACGTGGAAGCTTGGTCCAAAACGAAATGCCGTACGGCTATGTCTGCATGCTGTTGCCTCGAGGGAAATATAACCCTAACGGTTTAACGTATGCCACAGCTGCCGTTCCTCATGTACATATTATATGAGACATATTTGGGCATGTCAAGTTTTTTTGTTACATATTAATAATATATTTTTCTGGTGTCTCTGCGGTGTGCCGACCGCTTGTTTCCGACTTGGTTTTATCATGGCAATGGTTTATTCTTCACTTCCGATTCCCGATTTTTCATTACGAAGAAAAAAGAAATCCCCCGCGTGCAAGGGAAGCGTTTTTTATATGCTGATACTGATTCCCTACATTTAAGAAATCCCCCGCGTGCAAGGGAGGCCTGCGCGGGGGATTTTTTCACGTTGTGAAGCTGAGCATGGCTGATGTAACCTTTTCAGGTTATATAACGGTTACAGAGCGTTTCTCATTGCCGTCAATGCGTCGGCTGCGGAGATATCGCCGCTGTTGTCGAAATCGCAAAGTGCGATCCTGTTCTCGGGCAGTTCCGAAAGACCCATCGCATGGCGCAGGATCATCAGTGCGTCGGACACCGTCAAAGCACCGTCGTCATCGGCATCGCCCATAAGGTCATAGCGGGCAAATACGCTGATATTACCGACGACGGGGCTGTTATCGTAATTCCAGCCGAGGAAGAGCCAGCCCTCATGTGCCGCTGCTTCGGGCATTTCCGAAAGGACGGTGCCGCGGGCAACATTCTGAGTGTTGACAACTTCGCCGGTAATGCTGTCAATGAAGCTTACGGTAAGAGTCTGCATATCGTTCGCGGGAACGGTAAACATGCCGACAAGCTCCGTGATCTGACTTCCGCCAAGGTCGCCGAGATAATTTGCTTTTGCATTTACAGGGTTTATCTCATACAGGCCATCGGCAGTTACCTGAGTTGTTCCGTCGTAATAATAACGTGCCCAGAAGAGCCTTCCTGTGTTGAGATCAAAGGTCAGGGAGAGATTCCTTGCGCCGACAAGTGCTTCGCCGGTCTCGCCGTCGGTGATGCTTCCGATAACGGTTGCTTCACCTGTTGTGAGGTTAAGGCTGTAAAGCCTGTCGGTGTAAAGCTCGGTGCAATATGCATTGCCGTTTGCATCGATTGCAAGGGTCGTTGCCGCAAGATTCATGCCCGTGATTGCAGTGCGCAGAGCCACCGCACCGGTTTCGGTATCAAGGGTGAACACAGCTGCGCTGCGCAGACCGGAAGCGGCAAGCACATACATTGTGCTGTCGGCATAGTTATAGGTCATATCAAGCAGCTCAACATCCGCCTGGTATTCTTCGTGGAGAACCTCGGGAACGGGGTTGTCGAGTTCCATCGTGTATATGGTGCAGTTGCGTGCCGCATATACCTTTCCGTTAAAGTACTCCATTGCGGTGAAGAAGCTGTTGGGAAGGCTTGCAATCGTTGTTATTGTTCCGGGTTCGTTTTCACTGAAAGAAACAAGGTCATATTTTGTTCCCGTTGTGTCGCTGTAGCGGTAGCCGTAGAAAGTCTGCGGTTCGGCAGCGGCGCAAACGGTCACGAAAGTGCGGCTGACAAGCCCGCCGTCAACGGTTGATGCGGTGATAACAGCATGGCCGGGCGCAATGCCGCGAACGATGCCGTTTGCATTCACAACGGCAATGTTCTCATCGGAAGAAGACCATGCAACATCTTTTATCGTTGTGTCCGTCGGCAGAACGGTGCAGCTGATGCTTGCGGATGCGCCTGCATTGACGGATACAAAGTCGGAAGTGACTACGGAAGCGGGATGAACCGCCTCAAGAATGGCGATATTGTCGATGTATGCAGCGTCGGAACCCTCGTTGATTTCCTCATCCTTCCAGAAGCCCCATGCGAATGTGTATTCGCCGGGTTCGGTGATGTCAACGATTTGAGTGCGGAATTCGCCGTAAACATATTTCATCTCAACGGCAACTTCACCGTTGATATAAAGGGTCGGGAAGTCCATGCCCTGTTCCGCATCGTTCATCCAATCGTAGCTGAGGCGGCAGGGTTCGGTGATAGTGACGCGGGTTTCGATGTAGCTGCGCGTATAGGGCAGGTGGTTCATGCTGTATGCAAAGCCGCGGCCGTTCTGCTCGCCGACTTTCCACGGGAAGCGGGTGCCAGTGCTGAAACGGAGGGTTCCGCCTTCAACATTCAGCGCATTTGCAAGAGTCTCGTTGTAAACAAACTGCGGTTCGGTCTGCGCAACATCGATGCTGCCGTCCGCAATGATTTGGAACATGTCGATGTTCAGATAATACATATCCTCCGAATCGAAATGGCGGATTGCGATATAAACCGTTCTGCCGATATAAGGGGTGAGATCGGCAGCATAGAACATCCAATCGTGAACGGTCGTGCCTTCATACACAACATCCGCATTCGCGAAGTCCGTTGCACTTTCGCTGACAAGAATCTGGAAATGTTCCGCACATGCTTCGTTCTTGTCCTGTCCGCGTGCGGCAACCTTAAGGGTGACGCTTGTGTTGTCCGCACCAATCGTTGCTGCGGGGGAAACAAGGTATTCATCGGGGTTGCGGGGCATTGCAAAACCTTCGTCATAGGATGCGCTCGCCATATTTGCCTTGCCGTCATAGGAAACGGATCTGCCGTAAAGGAAATGCTCGAGGTCACGTGTCCATGCAAAAGCCAAACCGTCGCCATCGGCATCGATGGTCGTCCAACCGCAGAGCAGGGGGTTTTCGTCTTCAAAGCTTGTGCTCCACTTTACCTCACCGACAGCAGCATTGGGAACGAAAACATTGGTAACGTAAACGGAGTCCGCTCCGCTGTATCCGCCGCCGTCCTTCTCATAGGTGAAAATCAGCCTGTAGTTGCCGGTTTCGGGAACGCCCCATGCAGCGTTCGTCCAGTCAACATCGCCGGTCATGGTGAGCTCATGCTCGTATTCGGTGCCGTTATCAAGGTTGATTGCGCTGAAATAAAGGTTGTCAAAATCCTCTTCGCTGCTCGCTGCATATTCAAAAGTTATGCCTGCGCCCGCTTCAAGGTAACACTCGGTATAAAGGGTTGCAACGCCGTCGTTCTGATATTCAATGTTGCTCTTTGCGCATTCCCTCTCGTTGTAAACGGCGGGAATCCATTCGCTGCGTTCGGTGACATACTCATGATTGCAGCCCTCCGCATTCAGAACCGCATTGAGTGACAAAGCGTTCGGATCGGTTGCCAGAACAGCAACGTTATCAACAAAAACGGTATCCTCACCATCCTCACCGCTTGCATCCTTTGAATAGGCAAAGCTGAAGGTGTGTTCGCCGCTCTCCGTAATCGTGTATACCTCGGTGTACCAGTCCGTGCTGCCGCAGCGATACATGACCGGATAACCGTTGTCGTAAAGGCGGAAGGTATCGTATTCATCCTCGGTGCTGAGCTTAAGGTCGAAGCGGAGTCTTTCACCCGCCTGTACGGAAGCGGTGAAGGTAAACATGGTCTCGGTGTCGTTCATGCTCGCAATATTGCTGCGAACAGCACCGTTCTCGGAGCCGTCTGCATCCGCGCAGAACAGCCACGGGTTGGTTTCATCGTTTGTAAAGTCCAGCGAACCGCCCGCAGCGTTGAGCGCAGTGTCGAATTCGTCGAGGGTATTTGCGGTTTCGGCAGCGGTAATGCAGGGAACGCAACCGAAAACCATCAGCACTGCAAGCAGTGCGGCAAATAGCTTTTTCATTTTCTTCCTCCTGTATATTTTGGAATTTTTCCGCATTGAGCGGGCATTTCAGCCGTCCTTGAGCTGCGCTGCCGCCCTTGCTGCTAATATAATAAACCATGATTTACACCAATGTCAATATTTATTTTGCAAAAGGTTGACAAATTCGGAAAACAGGTGCATAATTAGCGGTGTGAAATGCTTCCGCACGGCGAAACGCCTGCGTTTTTCTGATGCAGCTGCAAACAGAAAAACGGATGTGCGCAAGCAAATACTCAAAAGGGACAATATGCGGAATGGAAATTGCGATTCAGCCGAATTATCTGATGGAGGCACTGTACTATTTTGAAAGGCGGGCAAACGGCAGCACGCTTGCAGGGGTCCGAACCGCACTGAACAAATCCGGGGATTCGGCAAAAATTGCCCATGCCGCCGCTCTGGCACCTATTATAGAGCTTGAAAACCGCCTTAACGAGAGCCTTATCGTTGCGGATGACATTATAAATTTTTATTTCAGGGATTTTGAGGATCTGACTTCCGGCGTCAGCGGAGACAACCGCGCAATGCTGCTGTTTAAGCTGTTTATTTGCAAAAGCAAACCCCTTGACGAATTGATTGACGATATGCTTGCCATGAGCGACAGGGAGTTTGCCTATGCTGCCGTCTTCGGCATGGGCGGCAGAAGCGAGGTGACAATGACCGAAAGTGAAGCTTCGCTCGAAGACTATTTTGAAATGATAAATACCTCCGCCCGCTCCGACGAAGTGAAATGGTATGTTTGCCAAACTTTGATGCTCCGCAGGCGGCACCTTGAAACGCTCCGTCCGATTCTGAACACCGCCGTCGGCCTGATTCGCGCCGAGGAAAGTCTCTATGCCGGGCTTATACGCAATTTCTGTGCCGATTACGAAAATTCACCCGCGCTTATTGACGACATAACCACCAAACTGGGCTGCCGCCGCCCGCACCCGAGTGCAGAGGCCGAAGCCCTGCGTCCGATGCTTTTTGTTCCCGTCGGCTATGATATTTTTGCAGGTGCAGGCGAAAACGATACCGTGAACAACGCTCAGCTTTTTTTGGGCGTGCTTTCCCGCGATTATTTTTCGGAAAACAAGCCGATTCTTGACGAAGGCGTGCTTCCGTCGCTTGCAGTACTGTGCGACAAAACGCGCTTTCTTCTGCTTCAGCGAATCGCATCCGAGCCTGCCTACGGGCAGCAGCTCGCCGAAGAATTCGGAATGACAACCCCGAACATTTATCATCATATGGGCAAGCTTGTGCAGGCAAAGTTTGTGAACACACGAATTGACCGCAATCGGAATTATTACAGTATCAATAAAAATTATATTAACCAATTGCTTGACGAACTGAAGGGCATTCTGCGCTGCTGACGGCAAGCCGCGGTTTTTAAACCGCTTTGAGCCGTGCGCCGAACAATTGAGCGCAAACCAAAATGAATTAAGCTGTGTGGTAACTCAGATAATGAGTGAGCAGGTTCAGACAGCCTGCTCACTCCCGGGGAGCGGGCTGCCTGTTCGCTCTCCGTTTTTTGTTATTGTTTTCAATTTCCGGTATCTTTTCGGATTTTCAGCACGAGCACAGTGTCAACTTCATCCGGCAATGCGTAAGTATAAACGGGGTTTGCGCCGAAACTTACAAGCGGTGTTTCGCGATACAGCACCGAATTCCATGCCTCCCCGCGGCGAAGCTCGCTGCCCGTTGCCGCAAGCCGCACCGACTCAAGCGCATCAGCCCGTATCCCGAAAAGCGGCAGCGCACCGAGGGCCGGCTCGAAAACATGCGCAAAAACCGTCCGGAATTGTTTATCCTCCCGCATTTCAAGCGGCTCCGTATACCTTCCCCATTCGGGTTTTTCGATTTCGCTGTGTCCGCAGTTGTAAATGCTGCATCCGTTTTTCGAAAGCCACGCGCCGACTTTCCGAAGCTCTTCAACCGCCGTTTCGGGGAAATTCCCCCGCGCATCCGGACCGATGTTCAAAATCATGTTTCCGCCCTTTGAAACGCATTCAACGAGCTTTTTTATTACGAGTGCTGCTGATTTATAGTTTTTGTCGCTTTCGCAATAACCCCAGTGATCGTTCAGCGTTGCGCAAAGTTCCCACGGAACGCGCTCCCCCTGCTCATCGAATATGCCGTGCGGCGGAATTATCTGCTCCGGGCTTACAAAATCTCCGCTGTACGGCAGAGGCGAGACGGTTGCAATGCTTCCGTATTTTTCGCCGGAACCTTCAAGCCTGTTGTCAATGCAGACATCCGGCTGATATTTACGCACCATTGAAATGAGGTCGGAAGCCCGCCATTTTTCGCCCGCCATATCATCATAGGAAAAATCGAACCAAAGCAGGTCAAGTTTGCCGTAGCCGGTGACGAGTTCCTTTACCTGCCCGTGCATGAAGTTAAGATAGTTGTCAAAATCAATTTGTTCGCCGCAATATTCTTCGCGGCCGCGCATCGGGTGATGCCTGTCCGCATATTTCGGAAAATCCGGATGGCTCCAATCAAGCAGCGAAAAATACAGCCCTACGGCAATTCCCTCCGCACGGAATGCTTCCAGAAACTCACGCACAATATCCCGCCCGAAACGCGTGTTTGTGGATTTATATTCCGTCAATTTGCTGTCAAAAAGGCAGAAACCGTCGTGATGCTTCGCCGTTAAAACAGCGTATTTCATTCCCGCCTGCCTGCAAACCGATGCCCAGCGTTTTGCATCAAAATCAGTCGGGTTAAACTCATCAAAGTATTTTTTGTATTGCTGAACGCTCATTTTTTCATTGGACATCACCCATTCGCCCCTTGCGGGAATTGCATAAAGGCCCCAGTGGATGAACATTCCGAAGCGCATCGCGCAGAATTTCCTTGTTCTTTCGTAAATTTCCCGATTCATTTCCGTCTCCGTTCAAAAAATCCGATTTCGCAAACACTGTGTTCGCAAACACTGTGTTTCGCAAACACTGTGTTCCCCGCGTTCCGGAGCATGTTATTTTGTTTTGCGAATAAGGTTTTCGGCGGGCTCGAACGAAAAATCCGTATCCAGCGGAAAGATCGGACGCGGAATATGCCTGTAGTCAAGGCTTGTCAAATCCTCGTTCGTGCTGCCCTTTGAAAGTGCCATAATGCTGCGTTTTGCATATGCTGCCTGCTGCGCGGTGAGATAACCCAGTTTGCATACCACAATCTGCATATCGGCAGGATTCCTTCCCAAATCGCCGAACACGGCAGGCAAGCCGTAACCGATATGGTTTTCGCTCAGCACAATATCAACCCCGCACGAGCGGAAAAGAGCGATATCGCCGACTCCGTGAAATTTATTCCAGCCTTTGATATAGGCGAGAACCGTTCCCTTTGCCGTAATCGGAACCGAAGAGCTTCTGTCGAACTTTGCTCCGAAAGTCAGCGTCAGCTCCTGCCCGACCTTGTCCCTGCAAAGAAGGGTTGCTTCCGGGTCGTAGATTCCGCCGAATACCACAGGCGTTTCAAGCTCGTCGGTACGTGGATCTTCCATTATGCGGCGCAGGAAGCCCGTGCAGTCCGATGTTGATCCTGCTGTCGGGTTATCTCCCGAATCCGAAAGATAAATCGGAAACGGACCGCCGGTTCGAACCCCTTCGAATGCCGCATCCAGAGCTTCCGCTTCGGAATATGTTTCCGTTTGAAAACAAAAATCATCGCGGCGCGCCCACAGCTCCTCGGCAAGGCGAATTGCGCATTCATCCGCAAGAGCCTGATTTTCTGCCGTGACGTACACTGCGGCAGAGCTGTTTTCATTGTCGCACCACGGAAAACCCATTAAATACGATGCCGCAAGAATGCCCGGCTCACGCTCCGCCGCCCTCGTTTTTTCGGCAAGCGAGCGCATGGGTTCCACCGTTGAAGAGGATTTTTCGCCCGCAACAAGGAAAGGAACGCGCACCCAAGCGGATTTCGCTTTCACTCCGCGTTCAAGGGCTGCAATCGTCATCTCAGCCGCCTTAACACCCGTTTCGTATCTGTCCGTATGCGGTGCGCATTTAAATGCCGCAAATCCGTCGGCATTATCGTGCATACGCTGCGTCATTGTTGTGTGCGTATCGAGCGAACAGAAAATCGGAATTTCGGGCAGCGCGGCGCGAAGCTCCTCCAGAAGAAAGCCCTCCGCATCGCCCAAACCGTTAATATACATTGAGCCGTGCAATGCAAGTGCCGCCGCATCAAGCGGCTGCCTTTTGTTTTCCGCAACAGCGGTTTCGATAATCTCTTTTTTTATTTTGTTATAAAAATCAATATCAACCTCACCGTTCGGCACCGCGCTTGTAAAAACGGAAGGCACAACCTCGTATCCTGCCGCAAGCAGGGTCTTGATTATTCCCGTTGCGGCATCGTTTTCCTTGAATCTGTTGAAAATTTCCGCCCCGCGAATGACCGTAAATTCGCTTTCGCCCGCAATAATCGGATTGAACGAATTTGATTCATGGTGCATCGATGCAGTGAAAACCCGTTTCATACTTTTCTCCTTTACTCAATGTAATTAAATCCGTCGCATTGGACAACCATTGTTTTTCCGCACGTCAGTTTGCGGCTCAGTTCAAAATACCGTGATGTTGTTTCAACGATTGTATTTTTCGCAGCATCCGCATCGTATGCGAACCCCGTCGGAAGGCAGGCCGCCGCTTCCTCCGCCGTTTTTGCAAAGCATCCGAAACGGCGACAGTATTCATGCTGCGCATAATAAATTTTGTACATTTCGAGCTTTATCTTCTCTTCCTCCGGCATCGGGCAGCTTTCACCGTTTTCGGTAAAAAAGACATATGCCCATGTTTCCGGGTAATGTATATCGATAAGTCCCGTTGCTGCCCAAACCCAGTTATCTTCGGGCAGGGGTTTTCCGTCCGTGCCTGTGCGTTTTGCATATTTTCCGTCGGCAATGTCAACCGTCCATTGCACGCGCGAGAAATTCATCCGCCAAACTTCACCCGTCGTCGGTGCATTGCGCACAGGATAGCAGCGTTCAAGTTCGGGAGGGTTTTTTTCTTTCGAGTAGGTTTCCGTCAATCCGGCGAACGGAATTTTAATTTCAACCGACCAAAATTTGTTGTCTGCCGCGGGATTGTTTACCTCTCCGGAAATCATGCAGGCGGTTTCAACCCCGGGCATGTTCCACGCAGTGACGGATCTTCCTCCGTTTCTGTACGGCATTGTAAGGAGCAAATCCCATTGCGTGTTGAACGCATTCATTTCAAGTTCCATGTAATTATGCGTCGATCCGCTCGGGTCAATAAAAACCTCGAAATCATTATCGTAATACATGACACTGTCGCGCTGTTTTATCGTTGCCCAGATTTCATTGCCTTCCAGCAGGGCGGCAATATAGAGGTTCCGCTCATCCCAGCAGATTTTTGCTCGGGTGCGGAAACGCGGCGTCGGAAAGTCACCGCCGCTGATATCAACAAAATCCTCGGTAAACGGCACATTATTCCAGAACGGTTTATTAATATTTCCGTCAAGCACAAATTCGCCCGCCGCTTTCGGGCAAAAGTATATCGGCGGCTGCGGCGCAAGGCGCGGCATAGGTACGGGAGCTTCAAACATGGACTCATCCTCCGTGCTGTTTTAATCGGCTTTTGAAAAAGAAACCGAATTCCCTTTGCGAAAGCCGAAATGTTTTTAATATTCCTTACAGAATTCTATCATCTGTCCGCATATGTGTCAACCGCGCCGAAGCTGCCCGCTTCGCAATGTTCGCAGCGTGCGTCATGCTCCGAAAGCAAAAAAGAGCCGAGGGGAAAGAAGTTCTGAGTCCGTTCCCCCGGCTCGGCGATATTTAACGGCTTCGGTCTTTTCAAAACTCAAACTGCGCAGAATTAATTTTGTCAAGTGACCGAGGCCTCCCGTTTTCGAGTTTTAAATCAAAAAAGTTTTGCAATTCGCGGAACTATTTTTTTGATTTCGGTGTTGGTTGTGTTTATGCACAGGTCGTAATTGAGCTTGTCTCCCCATTTTCTTCCCGTGTAGAACTCATAATATTTTGCGCGGTTGCGGTCGATTCGTTTGATTTGTTTGCGCATTTCATGGTCGCTTAAATGTTCGTTTTCGGGTGCTTTCAGTCGGCAGCGCGCAATTTTGCTTGCCATATCCGCATAAACAAAGATTTTGAGCGGATTTTTATCTTTTAAAATGTAGTCCGCGCAGCGGCCGACAAGCACACAGTCGGATTTTTCGCTCATTTCCGTCAAAATCTGTGCCTGCTGACAATAAATTTCCCGGTTCTGCTCCATAAGCGGATGCGGAACGGGACAAATGCTGTGTCCGATTGTTATCGGCATCAAATTCAACGGACGATGTTCAACAATTTGCTGCACATACTGCTCCGAAAGCTCCGTGCGCTTCGCGATTTCGGCAATTATTTCGCGATCATAGTATGCAATTCCAAGCTCTTCTGCAAGCCTTCTCCCAAGCTCACGTCCGCCGCTGCCGAATTCCCTGCCTATAGTGATGATTTTATTCATTCGATCGCCTCCTTTTCTTTATAAACGGCCGGAGGGCTGCAATGCCGCCTGCCCTGTCACGGAAGAACCGCGTTTGGCAGACCCGCAGTATCTCTCTCGTCACCCGCTGTTACATATATGATATTTTAACACATTTTCATGACATATGCAAGTGTTTTTTTATTCGTTTAAATTGAACTGACAAAAAAGGCGCAGAATTCCCTGTTAAGGGCAATTGAACATTAATATCCCCGCCTTTTCCGCAAAAAACGATCCCTCGGCACACCCGCACCGAAAGATCGTTCCCTGTTTACTGATTCAATTTAATAAGCCGCCGCTTTGAAAACTCAGTCGTTTGCCTTCCTTGCGTTTTCATCGAGCACAGGCGAAGGAGCTGCTTCATCGCCCGAAACAGCAGTATCCGTAAGATTGGTTGAAGGGCGCAGTGTTGCTGCAATCCTTGCAACGGTGCCGTTTTCAACGGTGAGCCGAATTGCGGCAACATTGCCGAATATGTACAATCCATCCGAATCTTTTGTGCAGCCCGCTTCGGTGAGGATGTTTTCCGCCTCGTCAAGTGTCATTCCGACTTTAACGCCGAGAGCATCGTATTCGGTTGAAGTAAAGCTGACCTCCGCCGTCATTGCCGCATCCTTAACATCAGGGAAGCCGCGCATGATCGCAACGCAGCCATCCTCGCTTTCATAGCGTCTTGACGTTGTGTTCTTTCCGGAATATTTAAAATTCGGATTAATCATAACAGAGTAGAACAATCCGAGATCCGCAGGAAGATGACTCTTTTTGTTCAACGCGTCAATGTCTTTATCGCGGTAAGGGATCCAAACGCGTATGCTTGAAATATCGTTCCCTGTTTCGACGGCAAACGAAACAATGACTATGCCCTTGCGGAATGAAAACTCTCGGCTGTGCGGCAAACCGTCGTCAACGGGAGTTTCCTCATAAATCTGTTCATAGCCGGCATCCAGCAGCTTTTCTTTGGCTTTGTCGATGCTGTTGCCGACGCTTATTCCGAGAACCGCACGGTCGGTGGTATAGAGCGGCGTCGTTGAACCGTCCGCATTGCGAATGATGGTCTTGTTTGCGGCGCGAATCGTGAACCCGGTTGCGATAAGCTCCGTGTTTTTATCCGGTTCTCCGTACTTCAGTTCAAGAGTGCTCAGAGTGTATGTAATATCAAGATTATCCTTTGAACGGAAAATCTCCGCATGGTCGGGAATGCCGCCGTAGGATTCGAACTCCGAACCGAATGCCGCTTCCCTGGTGCCGAGCGGGTAGGGCATCCGCAGCGTTTCGTTAATCTGGCGAACCTCTTCATAGTCGTAGAGTCCGTTATTCTTCTCTGTCATTTTAACTTCATGCTTTTTGCAGCCCGTAATGCAAAAACATGCCGAAACAAAAAGCAAAGCAGCAAGGGCGAGTGAAATCACTCTGACGTTTTTTTTCATTTGGAGAAATCAACCTTTCCAACCGTTAAATTGTGCGCCGCCGACAGAATTGACCCGCAAACGGAATTCGGACGTTTCGGCGCATACCTCATGCACAGTATACTTTATTTTTAATTAAATTTCAACAGTCAAAATCACCTCCGACGGGGCGCGCTGTTTGAAAGCGGACGGAGGTGATCACAGCATTATTTGCGGTGCGGATATTCACTTTTTACGGCGTATTCGGCACATCTCCCGTCGGTGCGGCTGTTTCCGTTATCGGGGCGGGAGTTGATTCCGGCTTCGGCTTTGTGTTTGATTTTTTCCATTTAACATAACCGAAAATTGCCAGTGCCGAAATAACCGCGGCGCAAACAAGCGCAGCAATGTTGGCGGCGCTGACTTTAATCATCGGCGGCTTTTCGGGAAGCAGATGCATCTTGTAAAGTGCCATTGAAATTGCACCAAGCCAAATCACAAGCACAACGGATTCCAACGGAAACATTGCGGCGTTCTTAATGACGCGTGCAATCGTGATGAATTTGTACGGGTCCGCACCCGTGACCGCATTATACAGCGTCATAACAAGCGGATTTACGATGAAGTTGCAAACAACAACGACCGCAAATCGCGAGGCTATTACGCGCCAGCTTGACAGCTTTGCGCGATAAAGGAAAAGGCCGAAAATGAAGCTGCTGAGCATTTCGACAAAGATAAACGGAAAAAAATAAGCTCCCGTCGGGAAAAGAACCGCTCCGATCGTGTCGCTTACCGCGCCTACCAAAAGGCCCACAAGCGGGCCGTAGATCATTGAACCCGCCGAGTTGACGATGAAATCAAAGCCGAAATTCAGCGCCCCGGGTATGATAACAATTTTCACGGCCTTTACCGCAATGCGCATTGCAATGATGACGGCAGCAAAAACAAGCATTCGCCAATTTTTGAATTCGCCTGCCGCGCAGCGCCAGAATTCCGGGCAGAACGGGTGACTGAAGATTGCTTTTGTGTTGTAAGGTCTGTTGTTTTTGTTGAACTGCTGTTCAACCGGTTTTAATTTTTGCATAAAAAAATCGAATCCTCCGTGTTTTGAACCGAGCATTCGTTGTTACCGGCGCGGCAGCCTGCCGCTCGCCCCGGAGCAGCCGTGAAAACAAAATTTTTGAATCCGTTTTCGAAAGCCGAAAGCCTATGTAACAGCGGGATGCGGCGACAGCACAGCAACAAACATTCTGCGCACGGCACAGCATTCTTTGCCTTGTATTTGCCGAACGCACATGAGTTTTCGTCCGGGAATCAACTCCCTGTATCCCCGGCACTTGCCAACTCACTGCCACCTACTCTGTTTTGACCATTGTAGCAAACAAATGGGCTGATTACAACCACCGAAGTCACATTTTTGCCTTTTCTGCAAAATATATCTTTTCTTGTCTTTTTCAATCGTGACCGCACTCTGCCCAAACTATTCAGCCTATACGGCAATTCACCGCCTGCACGGTTTAATTTTTTTCACAAAATTACACTTTATCCCGTTTTTGTGAAAAAATATCAACGTTTCGCCCGCAAATTTTCAATTTTTTTGTTTCCCTTTTCGCGAATTTGATGTTATAATGTATACGGAGAGAATTTCACCGCACCGCTTGTGCGGCAAAGCTTTCCGCATTGATCTATTACTTAAACGAAAGGGCCTTCGCATACGGGCATCATCCCGCGGAGTACCGGTGTCATCATAATGAATGTTTGCATATTCGGCGCGTCAAGCAGCAACATTCCCGAATGTTATATCGAATTTGCCGAAAAGCTCGGGCATCGTCTTGCATCTGACGGTCACGGTATGGTTTTCGGCGCAGGGCGAACCGGGCTGATGGGTGCGGCTGCCCGCGGCGCATATTCCGCAGGCGGAAAGATCATCGGCGTAATTCCCGAAAAGCTCAATATTCCGGGGATTTATTTTGAACACTGCACCGAACGCATCCAAACCGCAACAATGCACGAACGCAAACAGCTTATGGAAAGCCGAAGCGATGCTTTTGTTGCTCTCAGCGGCGGTTTCGGAACGCTTGAAGAACTTTTGGAGGTTTTGACGCTGAAACAGCTCGGCTATCACAACCTGCCCGTAATTATTGTCAACATCAACGGGTTTTACGATCCGTTGATTGCTCAATTCGAGCGTTGTGTTGCGGAAGGTTTTACCGATAAGCATTTCATGAATCTTTTTTGTTCCGTCACCTCAATCGAGGCGGTTGCAGAGGCTCTTGCCCTTCCGCCCCGCGAAATGCCGGACAAGATTCAAAGTGTGCTTTCCGATTCCGAAAAAGATGCCGCGCGGCGGCAGCCGAGTCCCGATGCTTGATAATTCGATTAAGTGTTTGCGGATTCGTTAATTTAATGTTTTGTACAGGGATTATTTATGTCTGATATTCAAACTGAGGCTCCCTCCTCCGGCGGCGTGATGGTTTGTGTGACCGGCCAACGTTCATGCGAACGACTCATTAACCACGGTGCAAAACGCAAAAAGGATGATCAAAAGCTTTTCATCGTCCACTGCGTACAGACGGGACACAATTTCATGAACACGACCTTTGAGGCTGATGCAATCGAATACCTGTTCACCTGCGCCTTGCTCGTGAACGCGGAACTTACGATTCTTCGTGCCGACAGCGTTATGGATGCATTGGTCGATTTTGCCGTTGAACACAACGTTTCTGTTATCGTTCTCGGGGCATCTCCGCAGGACGGCGCAGACAGTTTTGCGGACAAGCTTGCGCTCCGCCTTCCGGATGTTGAGCTGGATGTTGTGCGTGCTGCCCGCGATCGATAATCGATATACGGAATTAAAAATTATTATATCTTAATAATATAGGTGGTGACTGCAATGAAATACACTTTCTCCTTCTTTATTCTGTCTCCGAAAAAGAGGCCTTCCTGCTGCATAAAAGCTTGTGAAGCAAAAACATGCGGCGAAACAAAAAAATGAAATTTATGCGACCGCCGATCCGCATTACGGGCGATCACTGAATTTACTAACCGAAAGGACAAAAACAACATGGAACTCGATATTATTGCCGCAAAAGATTTTATCGCGGGCAAATTCCGCAACGCGGGAGATTTCGATTTTATTCCCGATGAACAGCTGGAGGAAATCATCTCTGCGCTTGTTGCCATTGACGACGAATATCTCAGAAAGATTGCTGAAGACGATTCGCCCTATGATGAGGAATATGTTTACGAACATATGCTCAAATCCGTTTCGTCGAAATTCAGCAGGTATCAGACTTATCTGATGCGCCTTGTGGACGATTATATGGATTTCATGGAGCAATACCTTGTGTCCATTGACGCCGTTGAATGGGAATAATCCGCCGATTGCAATAAGGTTATTTCGCATAAACCGAAGCAGTTCGGCCGCTGCGGCATTTTCGGTGCGTTAAGCGCTGCATTCGGCTGCGGCTGCCGCTCAAGTTTGATAAGAGTTTTTGATATGAATATTCATTATAAATCGCTGACTATCCGCGATGCGACCTCTGCGGACAGTGTTCAGCTCGCTGCCTGGTGGAACAGCGGGCGCATTATGGCGCACGCAGGTTTCCCGAACGGGCTCAAAACAACCGCCGAAAAAATAGCTTCCGACATTTCAAACAGCACCGGGTGCCACAGGCTGATTTTGGAACAATACGGAAAGCCGATAGGCGAAGCAAGTTATCGTACCGTCCCCGCCGAGGCCGACGAATCCGAACAACAGCCCGGCTCCTCTGCCGCCGCTGCCGAAATCGGAATCAAAATTTGCGACTTTACAAAGCAGGAACAGGGTCTGGGAAAAATCTTTCTGACAATGCTGATAAGCGAACTCTTTCGCCTTGGCTATGCAAAAATCGTTTTGGACACGAACCTGCGCAACAAACGTGCTCAGCATGTTTATGAGCGCCTCGGTTTCCGCAGGCTTCGCGTTAACGTCAATTCATGGGTAAATCAGCTCGGTGATTTGCAATCCTCCGTGGATTATGAATTGAACAGAAACGAACTGAACTGTTTCTATTGATTAAGCTGCATAAGCTGCAATTGAATTGATGATTTGAATGCTGAGCCGGCTTTTTTTGCCGCATGTTCAAACGAATTGAGCTATGCGGCTTTTTTCATGCATATAGTTTACCATGATGGGATTCTTTTTTGCAGTAAGCTGTATTATCGGCATAGTTCTTTGCTGTTTCGGCGGCAGCGGCAGCACAGCATTGGACTGTCTGCTTGCGGGCGCGGATTCCGCGGTTGAGCTTTCAATATCGCTTGCGGGCGCGTATCTGTTGTGGATGGGGCTTATCAATGTTGCTTCCGAAGCAGGACTTATCGAAAAGCTTGCGGCGCGAATGCACAAGCCGCTCCGCCTTTTAATGCCCGATGCAGGTGATGCCTCCGCCTCCGTGACGCTGAACCTTGCGGCAAATTTTTTCGGACTCGGCAACGCCGCAACGCCTTTCGGACTTGATGCAATGAAGCGCCTTAACGCCGTAAATCCCGATAAGCAGAGTGCAAGCAATGCGATCTGCATGTTTCTTGCGCTCAATGCCTCTGCAATTGAGCTTATGCCGACCGGTGTCATCGCTGTTCGTATTGCATGCGGGTCCGCAAATGCCTATGACATTGTTCTTCCAACGTTTATTTCCTCGGTTTTTTCTGCTGCCGCTGCAATTCTTGCCTGCAAATTTTTCGAATCGGGAGCGGGTGTGAAATGAAATATGTGATTCCGATACTCGTTGCCGCGCTGCTTGCATATGCCCTGATTCGCCGTGTGAACCCATATGAGGCCTTTATCCGCGGTGCGGCCGATGCCGTGCCGACGCTTCTTCGCGTTTTGCCCGCCCTTGCCGCAATGCTCGGCGCAATAACGCTTCTTCGCGGATGCGGTGCGCTTGACGCTCTCGGCAATTGGCTTTCGCCCGTTTTTGAAAAAATCGGCATTCCCTCCGAGCTCACGCCGCTGATTTTGCTTCGTCCTTTTTCCGGAAGCGCTTCCCTTGCGCTTCTCGGTGACACGCTTACACGGTACGGTGCGGACAGTTTTGTCGGCCGTGCTGCTTCGGTCTGCGTCGGTTCAACGGAAACCATATTCTACACACTGGCTCTGTATTGCGGTTCCGTCGGCATCTCCAAAACCCGTCATGCCCTTCCTGCCGCGCTTGCGGGCTGCACGGCGGGTGTTGTTTCCGGAATACTTCTTGTTCGAATAATGTAACGGATTAATGCAGCCGAAGTCATTCAGGTCACTTGAAATTCTGCACAAGTATGTTATAATGTATCCGATTCCGAAAAGGATGGTGATTCAGATGAAAATTGATGTTATAACTTATCGAGACAAACTGTACGACAATATGCTGAACGGACACACGGTTATTGTTATCGATGTTCTCCGCTGCACAAGTGCGATTATCGCCGCGCTTGACAACGGCGCCGCAAAAATCATTCCCGCGGTCGAACCCGGCGATGCCACGGCATACGCAAACCGCATCGGTATCAAGGACTGTATCCTCGGCGGTGAACGCGGGTGTTTGATTCTGCCCGGATTCAACGTCGGCAACTCTCCGTTCGAATACAACCGCGAGACTGTCGGCGGCAAAACCGTCATTATCAGCACTTCAAACGGCACGGCCGCCATCTGCGGAGTTCGCAACGCGCGGCATATTTTTCTCGGTGCACTCAGCAACTGTTCTGCGGCTGCAAGAAAGGCTGCCGGTTTCATGGACGACATTCTGATTGTCTGTTCCGGAACGAACCGCATGATTTCCGCCGATGATCTTTGCGCTGCCGGTGCAATTATCAATCGTTTGCGTTCGCTTTGCAGCAATCTCGAGCTTACGGATATTGCACTTATCTGTGAGCATCTTTACAACAGCTTTAAAAGCGGAACTTTCGATTTGCACAAAACGTTTCACTGCGCCCGTCTGATTTCTCTCGGATTTGAGCGCGATGTTGATTACTGTCTTTCGGAGGACTCAACGGACTGTGTCCCCGTCTATGCAAACGGAATAATAACTAAATAATTTCTGTTTTAATTTCACTCTCCGTAAACGTCGCTTTATGCGGCGTTTTTTTGCAGTCGAACAATGCCGCTGTACAAAGCGAAAATACTCCCTGCGAAACATATGTTTCCCGTGAAACATACCTTTCCGGCACTCCTTTCGTCCAATGCCCTGTTTGAGGCATTTGTTTCCCGTGAAACATTCCGACCGCTGCATATAACGAATCGGCAAATCCGATAGTTCGGGAGAAAAAGCCGACAATTTCAATAAAAAAATCGTATTCGGCATTGCATTACCGGCAAAAAATGTGTATAATATGCTTAAAACAACATGTGCGGAGGTTCATAATGGCAAAATTCATAGCCATCGCAAATCAAAAAGGCGGCGTCGGCAAAACAACAACCGCCGTTAATCTTGCTGCCTGCGTTGCACAGCATGGAAAACGCGTACTTCTTGTTGACATCGACCCGCAGGGCAATGCAACAAGCGGCGTTGGTATTGACAAAGACGCATGTGAGTACAGCGTCTACGATATGCTTATCAACGGTGTTAATGCCGAAAAAATAATTGTAAACACAAAAATTCCGACTCTCAAAGTTATCCCGTCCCGAATCGAGCTTGCAGGCGCGGAAGTTGAGCTTGTGAGTCTTATGGCGCGTGAACAAAAACTTAAAAATTCGCTGCGCGGAATCCAGCATGAGTTTGATTATATCTTTGCGGACTGCCCTCCCTCGCTGGGTCTGTTAACGCTTAACGCTCTTACGGCAGCAGACACGCTGCTTGTTCCCATTCAGTGTGAATACTACGCTTTGGAGGGACTTTCTCAGCTTATGAACACTGTTCGTTTGGTTCGCATGAACCTGAACCCGGTGCTTGATGTTGAGGGCGTTGTTATGACCATGTACGATAAGCGAACAAATCTGTCCGGACAGGTCGTAGGCGAAGTTAAAAAATTCTTCAGAAATAAGGTGTATGAAACGATTATTCCCCGTTCCGTGCGCCTCGGCGAAGCCCCGAGTTTCGGCCTTCCGATAACGCTCTATGATGCAAAATGCAATGCAGCAAAAGCCTATATCAGCCTTGCGGAAGAGCTTATCGAATGCGACAATGAATAATCGGCAATTAAACAGATAATGCAAAATAATGAGAAACGGAGAAAATTAACGTTATGAAAGGACTCGGAAAAGGGCTTGATGCACTTCTCGGCGGATACGAAGAGCCCAATGAAACCGCCGTCAGCACTCTGTCCGTGTATCTGATAGATAATAATTCGGATCAGCCTCGAAAAAAGTTTGACGAAGCGAAGCTTGTCGAGCTTGCAAACAGCATAGCGCAGCATGGTATCGTTCAGCCTATTATCGTTCGCAAAGTCGGCGAGAGATATTCAATCATTGCAGGTGAACGCCGTTTCCGTGCCGCACGCCGCGCAGGACTGAATGAAGTTCCCGTGATTGTCCGCGAAATGGACGAACAGCAGGTTTTGGAAGTATCTCTGATTGAAAATCTTCAGCGTGAAAATCTGAACGCACTTGAAGAGGCCGCAGCCATCCGAACACTTATGGATGAACATGACCTGACGCAGGATGAAGTTGCAAAGCGTCTCGGAAAATCCCGCCCCGCCATTGCAAATGCGGTTCGCCTGCTCAGTCTTCCGGAGGAATTGCAGGCACTTGTGCTTGAAGACAAGCTCTCCGCCGGGCATTGCCGCGTGCTTGCCTCAGTGCCGGACGAGGAGCTGATGATTAAACTCGCCGGTCTTGCCGCGGCGGAAGGTTGGTCCGTGCGCGAAACCGAACGCCGGGTTGCCGACGCACTGGATGCAAAAAAACTTGAAAAACGCCAGCCGAAACGCGAAAAGCTGTCAACCGACATGAAATCCGCACAGGACAGCCTGCGCGAGCATCTCGGAACGAAAGTGCGCTTCCGCGGCGATGAGAACAAGGGTAAAATAGTCATTGAATACTACAGCAAAGACGAGCTTGCGGGCATTTATGACAGAATTATGGGCAACTGAGAGGAAATCGGAATGTATCTTGCAGATGGTTGGAAAGACTATGAAATAATTGATGCCGGGAATGACGAAAAACTCGAACGCTGGGGCAAAGTCATACTGCTGCGCCCCGATCCGCAGGCAATTTGGCCGATGAAATCCGCCGGCTATTGCGATGCGCATTATATTCGGTCCTCAACAGGCGGCGGTGCGTGGAACTTCAATCGCACATTGCCGGAAAGTTGGGTCATCAATTACCGCGACCTCAGTTTTATCGTTCGCCCGACGGGTTTTAAGCATACCGGTCTTTTCCCCGAACAGGCGGTTAACTGGGATTTTATGCACAATTATGTGGATAAATATGTGAAAAAAACCGGCCGCCCCTTCCGCGTGCTGAATCTTTTTGCATACACAGGCGGCGCAACATGTGCCTTGGCAGCCGCAGGAGCGGAAGTTGTTCACGTTGACGCTGCAAAAGGTATTGTAGCATGGGCAAAAAATAATCTTGCTCAATCAGGACTTGCCGACAAACCTGTTCGGTTTATCGTTGATGATGTAATGAAATTTGTTCTCCGTGAGCAGCGGCGGGGGCGTTTCTACGAAGGTATCCTCATGGATCCGCCCAGCTACGGCAGAGGACCCGACGGCGAAATGTGGCGCATTGAAGCCAACCTCTATCCGTTGGTTCGCGAATGCGTATCGCTTCTCAGTCCCGATGCGGGTTTTTTCCTAATCAATTCATACACAACGGGTCTTGCTCCTGCGGTAATCAAAAACGTTCTGACGACTGCGCTTGACGGGCTCGGCGGAGTCTGCGACGCACAGGAGATCGGCTTGCCGATAACGCACGGCGGCCTCGTCCTCCCCTGCGGCTGCACGGGCAGATGGTACCGCGAAGTATAGAGTTCACCGTTATTTTTTGCATACCGCAATGAAAAACAAAATTAAAATTATCTATGAGGACAACCATCTTCTTGTCTGCGAAAAACCTGTGAACATGCCCGTCCAGGCGGATTCATCAGGCGATGAGGATTTGCTTTCGACCGTTAAAGCGTACATCAAAGAAAAGTACAGCAAACCCGGCGAGGTCTATCTCGGGCTTGTTCATCGGCTTGACCGACCCGTAGGCGGCGTAATGGTTTTTGCGCGAACAAGCAAAGCAGCCGCGCGCCTTACCGAAAGCTTTAAAAATCGAAAAACAAAAAAACGTTATGCGGCGATAGTTTCAGGTTCTCCGTGCAGCAGTGCGGAACTTGAATGCGACTTGCTGCGCGATGAACAAAACAACATGTCAAGAGTGGTTCGGCCGAACACACCCGGCGCAAAAACCGCAAGTCTCGAATATGTTTCGACAGTTACAAAAAATGGTTTCACGTTGCTTGATGTCCTGCTTCATACCGGTCGGCACCACCAGATTCGGGCACAATTGGCGTGGAGCGGCTGTCCGATTTTCGGTGACCAACGCTACAATCGCGCCGCGCGTGTCGGTCAGCAGATCGCGCTCTATGCCTACAGTCTGACAATTGAACACCCTACCCTGCGCGAAAGTATGACTTTCACCTGCATACCTCACGGAGCAAAATTTGATGAATTCTCCGATGAATGTGCCGCGCTTGCTGCCGGCGTGCGCTGTGCCTATATCGATAATAACCTGATTTGTGTTAACAAAAGTTCAGGTATCTCATGCACTGTTGAGGATGGCGGCAATGATACCCTTGAAGCGCGGCTGAATTCCGCATTCGGCAAAGTCTACCCTTTGCACCGCCTTGATGCGCCGACGAGCGGATTGGTGCTTTTTGCAAGAAACGCGAAAACAGCTGCCGTCCTTGGGGAAGCAATACGTCAGCGTAAAATCAAAAAGTTTTATCAGGCCGAAGTTTTCGGCACTCCTCCTGCCGCATCGGGGAGCCTGCGGCTTTTCGGCAGAAAGGATTCGGAACGCGCATTTGTTCAGGTGTTTACCAAACCTGTTTCAAATTCATTCGAAATGAATACCGATTACAGGCTGCTTTCATCGAACGGCGGAACGAGTACACTTGAACTGCTGCTGATTACGGGTAAAACGCACCAGATTCGCGCCAGTCTTGCGCATATCGGCTGCCCGATCATCGGAGACGACAAATACGGCGATCGTGTCGGGAACCGCAGCTTCCCCGCCGGTCTGCGGCTGACAGCAACGCGCATCGTTTTTCCGAATAAGCTTGACGGGCTTGAATACTTATGCGGCAAATCAATTGAAATTGAACCGCCGTACAACACACAATTGATAAAAAATCAGCTTTAGGACTGTTGAAATGTCTAAATCCGCTGTTTCACAAAAGCATTGTTTCACGTGAAACATTATCGGAACAGCAATTTCGACAGCGAAAAGAGGAATATTATGAATTTTTACTCCGGTGATTATGATATAATTGTTGCGGGAGCAGGCCACGCTGGCGTCGAGGCCGCGCTTGCATCCGCACGAATGGGCAAAAAAACACTGTGTCTCTGCCTGAACCTTGATTCCGTGGCACTTTGTGCCTGCAACCCCGCCATCGGCGGAACGAGTAAGGGACACCTTGTGCGCGAAATTGATGCACTCGGCGGCGAAATGGGACTTGCGGCGGATGAAACTTTTATTCAAATGCGTATGCTGAACCTTGGAAAAGGGGCTGCTGTTCATTCACTTCGCGCGCAGATTGACAAAAATCGTTATCATATGCGAATGAAGCAGGTACTCGAAAGCGAACCCAATCTGACGCTCAGACAGGATGAATGCGCCGAAATAATTGAAAAGAACGGAAAAATTGCCGGAGTTGTCTGCTCGGGCGGAACCGAATACTCCTGCCATGCAGTCATAATTTGTACCGGTGTGTATCTGCGCAGCCTGATTCATATCGGAGAGCAAAGCGTCGAACAGGGGCCTTCCGGGCTCGCGCGTTCAAACAGCCTTTCAAGCTCACTCAAAGAACTGGGCTTTAACCTTCGCCGATTCAAAACAGGTACTCCCCCGCGCGTCAGCAGAAACAGCCTTGATTTCACGAAAATGGAAGAGCAGTTCGGCGATGTTCCGATTCCGCATTTTTCCTTTCTGACGGAAGAACAAAAAAAGGAACAACAGTGCTGTTATCTGACCTATACGAATGCCGAAACACACCGGATTATCCTTGATAACCTTGAACGCTCGCCGATGTTCAGCGGAAAAATACACGCCTCTCCAACGCGTTATTGTCCGTCAATCGAGGATAAGCTCGTTCGTTTTCCAAACAAGGACAGACATCAGCTTTTTATTGAACCCGAAGGAAATCAAACGAACGAAATGTACGTTCAGGGTTTTTCGACAAGCCTTCCCCGCGATGTTCAGCAGCTGTCGCTGCGCACCCTTCCCGGGTTTGAAAACTGTGAAATCATGCGTTACGGCTATGCAATCGAATATGACTGTATCGACCCGACCGCACTTGCTCTTACACTCGGTGCAAAGGATATTCCGGGACTGTTTTTTGCGGGTCAATTGAACGGTTCAAGCGGTTATGAAGAAGCAGCGGCACAGGGTCTGCTTGCCGGAATTAATGCTGCGCTGTATGTTTCGGAGGAACCGCCGCTTATTCTTCGCCGTTCCGATGCCTATATCGGAGTGCTTGCGGATGACTTATCAACAAAAGGAACAAACGAACCATACCGAATGATGACAAGCCGCGCTGAGTACCGCCTGCTTCTGCGGCAGGATAACGCCGATCTGCGGCTTACCGAACTCGGACGGCGAACAGGGCTCATCAGTGACGAACGATATGCGCGTTTGATGCGAAAAAAGGAGGAAATTGCAGCTGCAAAACGTGCACTTGAAGCTACCGTTCCTCCGACCGAAACACTGAACCTGCTGCTTGCCTCGCGCAATGAAAGTCCCGTTATCACTGGAGTGCGGCTCGGTACGCTCTTAAAACGCAAAAACATCTGCTACACCGATTTGCTTGAACTCTGTCCCGATTTGCCGCCGCTTTCCGATGAGGCACGCGAACAGATTGAAATTGATGCGCATTACGGCGGATACATCGAAAAGCAAAACGAGCATATTCGGCGTTTTGAAAATCAGGAAAACATGCTGCTTCCACCTGATTTCGACTATGAGTCAATAAACGGTCTTCGCCTTGAAGCGCGCCAGAAACTGACGGCAATGCGCCCGGCAAACCTTGGTCAGGCAAGCCGAATTTCCGGAGTCTCGCCCGCAGATATTGCGGTTCTGATGATAAAACTGAAACAGAACGGGCAAAACACGGCATATTCCGAAAATGAAACAGTTACGGAGGACAAAAAAATATGAAACAACAAGTTGAAACCGACAGCCCGCTTATGAGAAAACTGATTCGGGAGTATATCCCGCAGGCAAACGAGCACTGTCAGAATCAGTTTGTTCGCTATTACGAACTCCTTATTGATTACAACAACCGAATGAATCTGACCGCAATTACCGATCCGTTCGGAATTGTTCAGCGTCATTTTGCCGACAGTCTTCTCGGCGAAAAGCTGATTCCGAACGGCTCAAAATGCATTGATGTCGGCACCGGGGCGGGTTTTCCCGGCATCCCGCTGCTTATAATGCGCCCCGATATAGAGCTTACCCTGCTTGATTCGCTTAATAAACGCGTTGCTTTTTTAAATGACGTTGCCGCGGAACTGTCCCTCCCCTGCTCCGCCGTTCATGCGCGCGCAGAGGATGCCGCTCAAAGTGTTGAACTGCGCGAAAAATTCGATATTGCGCTGACCCGTGCTGTTGCAAACATCGGCACAATCGCCGAATGGACGCTCCCTTTTCTGAAAAACGGAGGATATTCGCTGATGTACAAAGGCCCCGGGGCCGCCGAAGAGCTCAAAGCGGCCGAGTCCGCACTGAAATGTCTTAACGGAACAGCCGAAATTCGAGAAATTGACACTGAATGGGGAGCGCGCTCACTCGTTCTGATAAAAAAACACGGAACAATGCCCAAAAAATACCCGCGACGCCCGGGTGTTGCCGCAAAAAATCCGCTCTGAGGTTATTCGCAAACCACTAATTGATTTTAACGGTCAGCTCGTTTTTGGGCGAAATTATCCACAGTTTCGCAATAAAATGTGGATAATTTTCAAAGTTTTGCACACAGGAGGGAAATATGCCTGCAAAAGTCAATTTCATCATCGGACGCGCCGGAACGGGAAAGACACACAGTATATATTCACATATTGCCCGCAACGAAAAAGCAGCAAAACGCTCTGTTCTCATAGTTCCCGACAGGGCAACGTTCGAAACCGAACGTTCGCTTTCCGAATACATCGGAGGCGGCATTCTTTACACATCCGTTCTGTCGTTCACAACGCTTGCACGCCGTGTACTGACCGAAACTGGAAACCGAAAAACCTTTCTGTCCTCGCAGGGACGGCAAATGCTCGTTCGCCGCATTGTTGACGAGGCAAGCAGCGAACTCACCGCATTTTCACGCGTTTCAAAACACAGGGGCTTTTCAAAGGAATGTGATGAAATAATACTTAAATGCAAGCGATTTTCGATTACGCCGGATGATTTGTTATCCGCAGACAATCTTCCTGCGCGCTTGCGTGAAAAACTGTCGGATTTCGCCTTGATTTACAGAAAAACAAATGAATATACCGAAGGCAGATATATTGACGGCGAAGATTTGGTGAATTCTCTGACAGAACGACTCCCCCGCTCCTCCGCAGTCGGTACGGACGTTTTTATTGATGCGCCGGATATGCTGAATTCGCAGATAATCGGCATAATCAAAGTGTTGTTTTCCGTTGCGGAATCAGTCACAATCACATTTCGAATTGACATAACAGGAAGTGCGCCCGACAGAAGAATATTTGAGTCGGATTTTGACGCATACCGCAAGTTAACGGCAATTGCGGGCGAAATGAAATGCGAAACAAATGTTATTCGAATGCAGGACAAAATGCTGCACCAAACCGGTGCGCTTCTTCATCTTGAAAAAAATTTATTCGCTTTTCCCTACCGAATTTTTTCTGAATCTTATCCCGACGAAACAGCGAATTCCATCGAAATTCACTCCGCATCGGACCGACGACAGGAAGTTCGCGCCGCCGCGGAAGCGATTCGGAACGCCGTCAAAGTCGGTATGCGTTTTCGCGATATTGCGGTTGTGCTTGGCGATCCCGACGGATATTCAACAACAATACGTCGTATTTTTGATGCATATTCAATCCCCTATTTTATGGATTCAAAGCGCCCGATTTCATCCCATCCGATTTCCGAATTGCTGCTTGCCGCGCTCCGCTGCGCGGAAAAGAATTTTCGCAGCGAAGATTTTATTCGCGTTTTTAAAACAGGGCTGACCGCCCTGTCAAATGACGAATGCGACAGGCTCGAAAATCATATCCTGAAATTCGGATTGAACGGAAGCAGGCTTTATGATGATGCGCCGCTGAGTGAGTTTTTAAATGTGGAAATCGATGAAAGCATCGAAGAATCAAGAAGAACAGTTGCAAAACCCCTGGTTGAACTTAAAGCGGAGCTTTCGACGGGCAAAGATGCACGCACAAGAATCAAAGCGCTTTTTAACTATCTTACAAAATTAGGTATTGCAGAAAAACTTCAGCAATACTGTGAAGAGCTTGCCGAAGCAGGGCAGTTGGATTCCGCCGTCGAAAATCGGCAGATTTATGATACAATTATTGAAATGTTCAATCAATTGTTTGCAATTCTTGATGACGAGGTGATAAGTTTAAGCAAGTTCTCGTCAATCATTGAAGAAGGATTGATGAGCTATTCAATCGGCATTATCCCCACCACGCTTGATCAGGTAATCATCGGTGATATGGATAAAATCCATGTTTCAAAGTGCAGATTCTTGTTGATACTCGGCATGAATGAGGGGCTTGTTCCGAAAGCAAAAGCCGATAATGCAATACTGAACGACAGTGACCTTCTGCGCATGAAAAATGCCGGCATTACCGTTTGGGACAGCACAAAAAGCATGAACGGCTCTGAAAATTTGCGTGTATATTCAGTAATATCAAAAGCAACGGACATGCTTCGTTTTTCGTACAGCAATGAAATCGGTTCAACCGCCGCCGCACCTTCCGGGATGATCAGCCGCCTGCGCAGGATCTTTCCCAATGCAAAGCAAACATCAACCGCTTCATTAAACCATGCCGGTGAAACGGACGCGGCGGCATTTGCCGAACTTGCATCGGGCATAAGAAACATGATTGACAGCGGCGAAATCAATGAAAGCCTGAACAGTCTGTACTCACATTTTTCGGGCAGTGAAAGCTATTTTTCGCGTCTCGATATGCTCGATAAAATGTTTTTCAATGATAACTCCCCCGCTGCGCTCGGAAGTGAAACGGCCATGCGGCTCTACGGAAGGCAGCTGATGGGCACCGCAACACGGCTTGAAACATTCAATCAATGTCCGTTCCGTTATCTGATACAGTTCGGAATGCGTCTTAAGGAGCGGCCGCAGCGAACGGAAAAAGCGAATGACCGCGGCAGCTTCATTCACGAAGCGTTTGATAAATTGATAAAGGAATATTTGAACAGCAACTGCGATTTTTCAACGATTTCCGCAGCGGATATCCACGAAAAGCTTGAACGGATTCTTCCGCCCATGATGATCGAACACAATAATGGAATTTTGCTTGATTCTGCCAGAATGCGGGCGGAATTTCAGCGCATTGCCGAGCTTGTTGAAACTGCCGCTCTTGCTGTCGTGAAACAAATCAACGCAGGCAAATTTCGACCGTTTGCAAGTGAAGTCAATTTCGGCCACGACAACGATGCCTATCCGCCGCTGCGCATTCAAGCGGAAAACGGCGTGACCTACAGCATCACGGGCATTGCCGACCGCGTTGACAAATACGTTTCACCGTCAAACGAAGAGTTTATTCGCATAATTGACTATAAAACATATGGTCAAACATTTGACTATACCGAACTTGCAAACGGGCTGCGCATTCAATTGCCGCTGTACGCTTCCGCAATGCAGAACGCAATGCGGAAAGAAACCAATAACCCGCTCTTCGCAGCAGGAATGTATTATTTGCATATCGGCGACGCACAGGCAAGTGAGGGCATCAGCGAAGACAAAGCGGAAACTGAAATTCAACGCAGTTTCAGGATGAACGGTTTGACATTAAATGATGAAAACATACTCGAAGCAATGGATTCCGCTTTTCCGGGAAGCTCCGATGTGCTGTACGGTGTACGTTACTCAAAAAAGGAAGGCATGTTTAAGGGCAGCCTTGCGGATGAGGATGAAATGGAAGAAACCCTTGAATTTGCAAAAAAAATTGCAGGAAAAACGCTTCGTGCAATTATGCGCGGACGGATAGAGGTCAGTCCGACGGAGTATCACGGGAAAACAGCATGTAAATACTGTCCGTATATAAGTATCTGCTGTTTTGACACCACCGCCGGCTGCCGCTACAGGCGGCCGCGTGCGGTTGACGCCGATAAATTCTTCGGAAGAGAAAACAAATGAAAGAATTAAAATGCCTAATTTTAATTACAAGATAATTATAGTTATTTACATGGTCATAATATCGATAATCGGTTTTGCGTCCATGGGAATCGATAAAAAACGAGCAATCAATAAAAAATGGCGCACCCCTGAAAAAACGCTGTTTATTATTGCGTTCCTCGGCGGTGCAGCCGGTTCCGTACTCGGTATGCGTATATTCAAGCATAAAACGAAGCACATGAAATTTGTGATTCTTATGCCGCTTTTCCTCGTGCTTCAAATCGCGGCACTGCTTTTTATTTGTATTGTGTATTAATTTTCAATACCGCATACGGGAACGCTTATTCATTCGATAATTCAAGAGCGAGCCTGTACGCCTCGTTTTTCGGAACGTTCAAAATGCCTGAGGCGATTTTTGCCGTGCTTTTTGCACCGATTCCGGCATTCAGAAGAATACCGACAGTTTCACGCAGTTTTGTATTATCAGCTGCAATATTATTATCACATGGAGAAATTACAATAACGCACTCCCCTTTGGGTTCGTTTTCCGCAAACCGTGCGGCAAGCTCCGCCGCCGTTCCGCGTATGACCTGTTCAAAAGTCTTTGTGATTTCCCGTACCAATGCGCATTCACGATTTGGAAAAAGTTCAGAAAAATCAGCAAAAGTTGCAGCAACACGATGTGGGCTTTCATAAAGAACAACCGTTGCTTCGCTGTTCTTTATCCTTTCAACGGCTTCGCTGCGTTCAGCACCGCTGCGGGGAATAAAGCCGCAGAAATATAACGACTCCGTCGGAAGCCCGCTCATTACCCACGCCGTCAAAACGGCATTTGCGCCCGGAAGCACCTCAAACGGGAGATTGTTTTCAACAAAAAACCTGACAAGACGGCTGCCCGGATCACTGACCCCCGGCATTCCCGCGTCACTGACAAAAGCTATCGCCTCGCCGCCGCGCACACGTTCGGCAATCTCATTCGCGCGCTGTTCCTCATTGTGTTCATGGCAGCTTATAAGAGTTTTTTTAATTTCAAAATGATTCATAAGCTTGAGGGTGTTTCGCGTATCTTCACAATACACCGCAGCCGCGCCGCGCAAAATGCGCAGACAACGCAGCGTTATATCCTCAAGATTGCCTATAGGGGTTGCGCAAAGATAAAGCTTTGCGGGTATCTTTTTATTTTCCATAGAACTCAGCCACCTCGGGTGAATACTCCCCGTTTTCATCGTGAATTATCAAATTATTTTCAATAATCAATCCGCTTTTTGCCCCGCTTTTTGCTTCAATCAACGCAAGATAAGGCGCGGCTTCCAGCTTGCCTGCAACAAGACGCAGCCGTTTAGGCTCAAGCCCGGCGGACGAAAGCGCAGTAAAAGCATCGCACAGCCGCCTTGCGGGAAAACACATAAAAAATTTACCGCCATATTTAAGAAGTTTCGCAGCAGCTTTTGTAATTTCTTTTATGGGAGCGGCAATGTCATGCGTTGCAGCCCCCTTTTGGGAAATCGCGCCGCAATCATGCTGATGATAAGGCGGGTTGCAAATTGCACAATCAAACTTTGTTTTCGATTTTAATGAATAATCTATATAATCAGCATTAACTGCAGTAATTTCAGCTTCGTTCAAACCGTTTAAACGAACGGAACGCAAAAAACGATCCGCTTGCCGTGCGTCAATTTCAATTCCAAGAATTCGACAGCCTGTTCTGCCGTGAAGCAAAAAACTCAGCGCACCTGCGCCCGCGCCAAGGTCAACACAGTATTCCTTCGCATTAACATGCGCGAAATGCGCAAGCAGAACAGAATCCGTGCCGAATCGAAACGCGTCCGCAGACTGAATCAAGCTCAGTCCGTTAAGCTGTAAATCATCAATCCGCTCGCCCGGAGCGAGTTCGGCCGAATGCAGCGTTTCTTTTGAATAACAAACGGCGCCGCTGCCTTTTTCGTTCGAAAGATAATTCGAATTTTGCATACAAGCTATGCGGATTACACACCCGGAATCAGTTTAAGGAGGATGTTTGACTGATAGAAGAATGACGCAATCGCACTCGACGAAACAAGTTGTTCAATTGCATCAAACGGAAGCACCGTCAAAATAATCGGCATCAGCATAAATATTACGCAGATCCCGATGATTGACCTTGCAAGCCCGACCGCTCCGCCGATAATGAAATCAACTTTGCGAAGCTGCGGGAAAATAAATGCGTAATCCAGCCAGCAAATCACAAATGTGAATAAAACGCGCACAGCCAAATAAACAATAATAAATGCAACAATATTTATTATCACACGAACAATGCTCTCGTTGAAATAATCGCCGAGCGTTGTTATTCCCTCCGCTTTGAAGGCCTCCGTCATTATGTTTTCATAAACACGCTCTTTAAGCGGATAAGCAAGGTTTGACCTGCTCATGACCTCGTCAATTTCGGAATTAGATAAACTCTTTATGTCAGATTTGACAAGTTCAACGTCGTAAATGGCTTCCGAACCTTCCGTGTAGCTCAACATTGAATTGTAGAGCTTTTCATTCTTAATTATCGAGTTCGAAACCGTCCCCATGAGCAAAAAAGCCAACAAACAGGCCACGATTGATACCCCCAAAGTTGATGCACTCCATACAAAGCCCTTGTACATGCCCGATACGAAGTACAATCCAATCATAAAGATAATCAAAAAATCAATTATGTTCAATGATAATACCTCCGATATAACGCCTTAATCACATGGATGTAAGGCATTTTCACCTTATGTTATAAAGAGCAGTTTCACTGCCGCTCACCGTTAATATATTTTTATTATCAAGTTTTACAGCACTGTCAACAGGCGAATCAAAGAAATATGATTTTTGCAGTTTTCCGTTAATACCGTAAAAATCAATTTGGTTATTTTTGATAATCGAGATTCTGTCCCGCATCATACAGGCATAAACAACATTCTCGGGCTTTGTGATCGTGCAGCTCGCCTCCTCCGCAAGCCGTGATTCGCTGACCGAAAGGATTCTGTACTCACCGACCCCCTTTGTTTCCGAGCTGCTGCCGGATGAGTTTTCCAATGGGGTTTTGTCAAGAAGCAAATACATTCTTCCGCCGCTCAAATCGGCGGAAAGGCAATCGTATCCATAGCAGAGAACGCGATATGCCTCTGCATTCGTCCCCCTGTCAAAACGAATCAAATAATCGGTGCAGAATGCAAAAATACTCTTTTTTGTGATGAAAACATTTTTAACAATCTGTTGTTGAACCGAAATAATTCCGATAACGCTTTCACGGCTTAAATCATACAGCGAAATCGACGTTGAAAATGAATTTCCGACTGTTGAAAGCTCCGACATCCACAAAACAGGAGAAACCGAACTCTCAAAACCGAAATCGGTAATGCAGGTCGTGCTGAAATCCCGCTGCCAGCATTGCGTTCCGGACGAATTGAAAGCGCGCAAAGAGTGCGTTCCGTTTTCGTTTTTGAGGTAAACAGCAACGTATTTATCTCCGCAAACTATCTTTTTTAATTCACCGTTCAACATGTTGTCGAACCTTGTGCCGATAATTTGAATCGAAGAGGAGTTGTATATAACTTTAATTTTATCCGTTCCGACGAGTTTGACATTATCAGCTTCAACAGACATTGAATAGTTTTTGTCTTCGTTTTTTACGCTGTAAAAATTCAACGTCTTTCCTTCAATATAAACAAAACCGTCGCCTGTGTATGCATATTCGGTTTCCGGACGAATCGGGAGCGATTTTTTCCGTGCAACAGTATTTATCCGTTTAATTATCAGCACAGCGGCAAAAGCAATGCCGATGACAACAAGCGCGGAAATCAACAACGCAAAAACTCTGTGTGCGGCTTTTCTTTTTTTTGCTGCACCGTGTTGTGTTTTTTTTGTTTTGTCCACGGTTAAACCTCCATTCTTGGATTTTATGCAAAAGTCTTCCGAAAAATTCCTTTATCGGGAATAATTTTCAACCGCCGTGTCCGTCGGGACCCGTCATTTTGTGCTGCATGCTTCACGGTCGAACCACTCTTAATGCATTTTTTATAATGCTGCAAGTCAACGGCGTTTTTTCAATAAGCTCACCGTCAAGCTCAACAATACATTCACTGTCCGTTTCGATCGTGAAGCTTTGCGTTCGAATATTAGTGACAGGAGCTTTGTTTTTGTGTTTACCTTTTATGAAAAGCGGTAAAAGCCGCAAAAAGGTAAAAAGGCTCACCCAACGCACGATGCAAAGATCAAACAGGCCGTCGTCAACCTCCGCATCCGGATTCACAAGCATTCCTCCGCCGAAACGCTTTCCGTTTCCGGCAACCGAAATAATAATGTCGCCTTCATATTGAATGCTGTCTGTTTTTATTTTGGCATGTACCTTTTTTCGATGAAAAAGCGAGTCAACAATGCCCAAAAAATACGGAAGCATCCCCTTCCTGCCCTTTTTATGCCGCTCGGTATTTATCAAAACATCAACATCGAAACCGATTCCGCAGACATTTGTGAATTTTGTTCCGTTTGCAATGCCCATGTCGATATACTTTGCTTCTCCGCTCAGAAGCAGGTCTATCGCCGCTTCAGGTTCGCTCGGAAGATTCATCATTCCGGAAAGATCGTTTCCTGTTCCGAAAGGAAGGATTCCGAGTTTAACATTCGGGTTTTGACATATGACGGAGGAAATTTCGTTCACTGTTCCGTCGCCGCCTGCCGCAATAATGAACTTTTCTCCGTTTTTTATCGCTTCCTCTGCAATTTTAACCGCATGTCCCTTGTACTCCGTTTTTTTAACGATGTATTCAATGCCGCGTTCGCGAAGTATGGTTTCACATTCCGAAAACAAAGCATTGCATTTACCGCTTCCGGCCACAGGGTTAACGATAAAAAACATTCTGTCCATTATATTTCCTCCGAAATTACTCAAAAAACCCTGCAATGAATTTTGTGTACAGTCAAAAAACAGTGCAAAATTCTTTGGGTATAGCAAGCCCGCACCCGCAAACTCAATCTGCGGATATGAATACTCGATTGTATAATAACGCAAGTTGCTGTCATTTGTCAATATCAGTCGCAAAATTCCGACCTTCGCCGCATGTTTAAGGCGTTAAATCTCTGTTTTATATCGAATTTATATTGACCGCAAGGCCGTTTTACCTTATAATGTATAAAGGCGGAGTATACATCGGCGAAGGCTTAAGCCTCACGGATCTGCATTATGCAGAACGCTTTTGTTTTTCAAAAACAGCTTTCACGGTGTTTTTTACCGTATCAAAAAGCGGCAGAACCGACAGGGATTTTTTTCCTTGTTATCCGCTTTTTCCACAAGGAAAAGAATTAATTTGCTGAGGATAATGCGAACAACACGGAAACTGTTAATAACAGCCGGATTTATCAACAGAGTTTTGCGCCTTTTATAAACACTGTTTTTATTTGACAGCAAAGGCAAAACATGACTTATCCGCAGTTTCCGCACTACTACTGCCGCCGCTACCTTAGTAATAAACAACAGCAAAGGAGATGCACCCATGCGCTTCAGCGTAAACACAAGAGAACTCAACGAGGCGGTTTCCGTCGTTACGAAGGCAATGCCCTCAAACGCAACACTTCCGATCCTTGAGGGCATATATATGTATGCAGCGAATGACACTCTGTTCATAAAATGCACGGATCTGTCACTCCAAATTGAAACCGAAATTCCCGCAATTATCGACGATGAGGGCAGCGCGGTTCTTCCGGGCAAGCTGTTTTCCGATCTTGTAAAGAAATTCAGCGGCGACACAATCGATTTCGAAAGCGACGGGAACACAATGAACATTCGCTCGCGCAGGGTCAAGTCTTCAATACAGATTCAAAATGCGGATGAATACCCCGAAATGATGCGCGTTGACGATGAGTTTTCGGCGGATATACCTCAAAACAAGCTGAAGAGCATGATAAAACAGGTCATATTTTCGGTTTCCAATGATGAAACAAAGGCGATCCTCAACGGCGTCTGCCTTGAATTCGACAGCGACAACACGCTTGTAATGGTTGCACTCGACGGCTTCCGCATTGCAATGAGAAAAGAAAAAATCAATAACTGCACCGGCAAAAAATCCGTCGTAATTCCCAAACGCGCAATGCAGGAAATTGCCGCCGTTCTTTCTTCTGACGATTCGGAAGTTAAGCTTATTTTTTCAAGCACACATATAAAAATCGATTTCGGCGGAACAAAGGTCATTTCGCGCCTTCTGGACGGCGAATATGTAAATTATAAGGGCATTCTGCCCAAAAACTTTGCAACAAGAGTTTTGATCAATTGCGAAGAGTTGAAGAACAGCACCGAGCGCGCTCTGCTCATGGCGCGCGAATCAAAATCGAACCGCATCAAGCTGATGTTTGCAAACAACACCCTCACCATAACGGCAAACAGTGAAAAGGGAAATATAAACGACGAGATTGAAATTCAACTTGTCGGAAAGGATCTGGAAATTGCGTTCAACGCAACTTATATTCAGGATGTAATGCGTGTTCTTGACGACGAATGCGTTTACCTGAACATGAACAATGCCGTTACGCCCTGCGTAATCGTTCCGGTCGAGGGCGATGCATTCTATTACATGATTCTTCCCGTAAGACTTTTTACGGGAGCGTAAAAATAAAACGAACAACCCAAAAGGAGAAAAATATGGAATTTGAAAAGGCAAAGGAATTATTTAAGAAAAACACAGAAACCATGGCAGCCTACAGCCATGCGATGGGTGTTCTAAGCTATGATTCCGAAACGGCTGCACCGAAAAATTCGGCGGAAGGTCTCGGCAGAACTTACGGCGTCTTAAGTGAAATTATCTACAAACTGACCGTAAATGAGGAGCAGTTTGAAGTTATAGACACCATGATGTCAAATCTTGATAAATTGGACTTTATAACTCGCCGTGAAGTCGAGGAAAAAGCGCGCGAGCTTAATCAAATGCGCAAAATCCCCATGGACGAATACACCGCGTTCCAGGTGCTCCTGACAGAAGCCCATAATGCTTGGGTTGAAGCAAAAAATACGGACAATTATTCCGTTTTTGAACCGTATCTTGCGCAAATTGTCGAATACAACAGAAAAATAGCGGCATATGTTTCACCGGAAACGGATGCATATGATTACTGGCTTAACGAATTTGAGCGCGGTGCGTCGAAAAAAATGCTTGATGTATATTTTGAAAAGCTCCGCAGAGCACTTGTTCCGTTGATTCATGCAATTTGCGAAAAAGGTGATGTTATCAATACTTCGTTCCTTAAAAAGTCCTGCCCGATCGAAACGCAGCGAAAACTGTCGGATTATATAATGGACGTTATGAAAATTAACCGCGACGATTGTTCAATCGGGGAAACGGAGCATCCGTTTACAACCGAATTCAACAAGCATGACGTTCGAATTACCACGCATTATTATGAAAATATGGTTGCAAGCAGCATGTATTCGGTGATACATGAGGGCGGACATGCGATCTATGAGCTGAACACCGGCGATGATCTTATCGGAACAACGATGGCAGGCGGAGCTTCAATGGGCATTCACGAATCTCAGTCCCGTTTTTATGAAAACATCATCGGCAGGAGTGAAGCGTTTATTTCTTTGATTTTCCCGAAAATTAAAGAGCTTTTCCCCGAGCAGTTTGAAAATGTTTCTGCGCATGATTTCTATCTCGCCGTAAACAAGGCCGAGCCCTCTCTTATCAGGACCGAGGCGGATGAACTGACTTATTCAATGCATATAATGGTACGATATGAAATTGAAAAAAGGCTTATGGACGGTTCGCTTTCAACTAAGGATCTGCCGAATGAATGGAACAGATTGTATAAGGAATATCTCGGAATCGATGTTCCCTGCGACAGCATGGGCTGCCTTCAGGATTCTCATTGGAGCGGCGGCGCGCTGGGTTATTTCCCGAGCTATTCCCTCGGCTCTGCTTACGGAGCGCAATTCCTTCACAAAATGAAACAGGATATTGACATTGATAAACTTGTTTCGGAAAACAGGATCGACGAAGTTACCGCATGGCTGACTGAAAAAATACATAAGTACGGAATGCTGCTGACTCCGGCGCAGCTGATCGAGAATGCCTGCGGAGAGGAATTCAATGCAGATTATTACATTGAATACCTCACAGAAAAGTATAAAAAAATTTATGATTTGAAGTAAGGTAAATGCCATGCGTCTGTTTATTGCCGTTGAACTGCCCAAAGCTGTCAGAAACGAAGTCGGTGCTGCGCTCAAAGAGCTTAAGATGCTTTCGAGCGGAGGCAGATTTGTTCAGGAAAATAACCTGCATATAACATTGCATTTTATAGGCGAAAGCAACGATCTTGCCGGCGCGGTAAAAGCAATGCAATCTGCCGTGCGCGGAATTCGTCCGTTCGAACTGCGTCCTGCCGGATTCTCAAGTTTTGAAAGGAGCGGCAGCCGCACGGCTTTTATCGAGGTCGGCGGAAATACAGGCGAATTGGCAATTTTGCATGAGTCGCTTCAAACCGCATTGGCTGATAACGGGTTTGCACGCGAATACAGACGCTTTGTTCCGCATATAACTCTCGGACGGAGTGTTGAATTCGACGAACTGGTTTATGCACAATTGCAGGAGACGGAGTTTAAAACAAGCTTCACTGCCTCGGAAATAACCCTTTTCGAAAGCGTTAAAGAAAAAGGCAAGCTTGTTTATAATCCTTTGCACAGAGAAAAACTTTGATTTGCAGCAATGTTCTTTGAAGGAAGGCGGGCGTTATGAAAACGGAAGAAAAAATGCTCCATATCCTTGAAAAAAACTGTGCCGACGCCCTTGAAAGCGGAATTTTGGTTGCGCTCAGCGGAGGCGCGGATTCATGTGCGCTTGCTCTCCTTCTAAAGAATCTCTCCTGCAAAATCGTTGAAAAGCACACAAATTTCAGATTATGTTGTGCCCATTTCAATCATTGCATACGCGGCGAAGCAGCGCGGGAGGATGAGAATTTCGTTCGCGCTTTTTGTGAGAAACATGCGCTTAAACTTCTGAGCGAAAAGGCGGATGTTCCGGCATATGCCGGTGAAAACAGCCTTTCGACAGAAACAGCGGCTCGGGAATTGCGTTATGACTTTCTTGAGCGCGCAAGGATTCAAAGCGGAATGGGGTTTATTGCAACGGCTCATCATTTGTCGGACAATGCGGAAAGCATACTGCTGCATTTTTTACGCGGAAGCGGGCTTAACGGGCTGTGCGGAATGAAATATTGCAGCGGAAAAATCATTCATCCTCTTCTGGAGTTTGAAAAAAAAGAATTGGTCGAGTATTTGCTGCAAAACGGCGAGCAGTTTCAAACGGATGAAACAAATTTTGTTCCGGATACGGCACGGAATTTGCTGAGACTAAAAATAATTCCGGAAATACAAAACGGTATTAATTCAAGCTGCGAAAAAGTTATATGCAGAAATGCAAAACTTTTGAATGAAGATGAAAAATACCTCAACGGCGTTGCAAAAGAGGCCTATCTGAACGCAAAAACAGAAAACGGGGTTGATGCGGAAAAGCTGATTCACTTGCCGGTGCCGATTAAGTCGCGCGCCGTAATGCACATGCTTCGGGAAAACGGAGTGCAAAACGATGTTTTTCAGCCGCATATAGAAGCTTTGATGAAACTGCTTGAAATGCAGTCGGGCGCAAAAATTGAAATGTCTACAGTTATAATTCGAAAAAGCTTCGGAAGACTGCTCGTTGAAAACAAAAGCTGCACGAAACACGAGTGTGAAATTAATTCTGTTTCCGACGCAGAAAAAAAACAGACAGACTTTCAATCGGATGCTCAATTGTGCCCGCAGACCCGCAGCACTCCCCTGCCCCTCAACGGAAAATGGATTCAAACTTCATTCGGAAGGGTAAAAGCTTCCGTCGCGGACGGCGGTCTGGAATTTTCACACGAACGGGTGTATAATAAAACTCGAGCAATGATGGATCTCGAAAAGCTTATAATGCTTTTTGAAAATGAATCGAAAGATTCACCGGAGAAAGGACTGCAAAAAAAAGATGAAGCAGAAACTCCGAGTCTGAATATCAGGTTCAGACGCACCGGAGACATGTTTTTTCCGGTAAATGCGCCCGGAAAAACAAAGTTGAAAAAGTATTTGATTGCTCAAAAAATTGACTCCGAACGACGCGACAGACTGCCGCTGCTCGAATGCTGCGGCAAAATAGTATATGTATACGGAGTCGGAATATCCGATGATGTCAAAATTTCAAACGAAACAAAATGTATTGTTTGCGTTGAATTTGAAACGGAGGAATCCTTCCTCGGATAAAGGCTTCGTATTTCAGAGAAACAGCTGCGATCGAGTTGAAAAAACTTTTTGGTTCGCAAATATAAAAACAACAAAATTACGGAGGAATAAAATGATTAATAAAACCGGATTGCACAACGATATCGATTATGTGCTTTTGGATCAGGAGACACTGCAGCGGAGGGTTCACGAGCTTGCGGAGAAGCTTACAAACGATTACCGCGGCAAAAACCCTGTTTTTCTTTGCATTCTTAAGGGTTCAGTGCATTTTTTCAGCGATCTTGTTCGTCAATTCGATGATTATTGCGAGATTGATTTTCTCGCAATTTCAAGTTACGGCAATGCAAGAAAAACTTCCGGAATAGTTCGCATCAACAAGGATCTCGACATGAGTATTACCGGACGGCACGTCATAATCGTTGAAGATATAATGGATTCCGGGCTGACCCTGAATCATCTCACGAGCATGCTTCGTGCCCGCGAACCTGCAAGCCTCAAAATCGTTGCCCTGCTTGATAAACCCGAACGCCGTGAATGCGCCATTACTCCGGATTATTACGGATTTGTCGTTCCTAATGAATTTGTCGTGGGATACGGTCTTGACTATGCCGGCACATATCGAAACCTGCCTTTTGTTGGTGTTCTTAAGGACGAGGTTCACGCTGATTAAGCATTGAAGCAGCCGGGCATTTCGTTTTTTTTGAACAACTTGCCCGTTTTTCCGAAATACAACGGAAATTGATTTATAATTAACAAAAAAATGATAATTCGGAGCTATAATGCCCGAAACGGAAACGGAGGAAATATGAAAGTATTGCTTACCGGCGGTGCGGGATATATCGGTTCGCACACCGCAGTTGAATTGATGAACGCAGGCTGTGATGTTGTTATTGCAGATGATTTATCAAACTCTTGCCGCGAAGTTGTGAAACGTATTGAGAAATTGGGCAAAAAAACTGTTCGTTTCTATGAAATTGATGTGTGCGGCGCGGATGCGCTCGAACAGGTTTTTTCAGAAAATGATATTGATGCCGTGATCCATTTTGCGGGGAAAAAGGCAGTCGGGGAATCGGTTGCGAAGCCGTTGATGTATTACAAAAACAATCTTGATGCAACAATGAATTTGCTTGAGGTTATGCAGCGTCATGATGTAAACAAGCTTATCTTCAGCTCATCTGCGACCGTTTACGGCGTGCCAAAAGTCGTTCCGATTGACGAAAAGCAGCCCACATGGTGCACCAACCCTTACGGTTGGACAAAATACATGAGCGAACAAATCATGCGGGATGTTTGTGCGGCAAATCCGAAACTTTCGATAGTTCTTCTCCGCTACTTCAATCCGATAGGCGCACACGAAAGCGGCAGGATCGGCGAAGATCCGAAAGGGATTCCGAACAACCTTATGCCGTATATATCACAGGTTGCAATAGGCAGACGCGAAAAGCTCTCCGTTTTCGGCAATGATTACGACACTCACGACGGAACAGGAGTGCGCGATTACATACATGTTGTTGATCTTGCGAAGGGTCATCTTGCCGCACTCAAATATGCGCAAAATGAAAACAGCTGTGTCGAAATCAACCTCGGTACCGGCATAGGATACAGCGTGCTTGACATCGTTCACGCTTTTGAAAAGGCAAATAACATTGAAATTCCGTATGTTATAACCGAACGCCGTCCCGGCGATATCGATGCCTCGTTTGCAGATGCACATCTTGCGGCTGAGCTTTTGCATTGGCATACCGAAAAAACGCTTGAGGATATGTGCCGTGACACATGGCGCTGGCAGCAGATGAACCCCAACGGTTATCGGGAGGAATAAAAAATGAAAAAACGCGGGGAAGGCAAAACGGGAAAAAAACATGCACTTCGCATAGTAATTATTATCCTGCTTGTGGTTGTTTTTTTGAGCATACCTTTGGTGATTGTTTGCTGCAAACTCGGGCAGATGAACAAAAATGCGGTTTCAACCGTCAAAAAGCCTGAAATATCACCGGGTGAGACGGCAACTCCCCCCGCGTTGATCAAGGCTGATGCTGATAAAGTTGACACAACAAAGGATTTTGATCCTGCACTGATTGACAATATCAGAATGGATGACGATTCGATTTTTAATGAGAGCAGAATCGACAAGGATGTTGTAAATATAATGCTTTTCGGAAGCGATGTACGCGAGGGTGAACGGCACGGAAGGTCGGACACGATGATGATCCTTTCGTACAATCGAAAGCTGCGGACGGCAAAACTTGTTTCTCTTTTGCGCGACACATGGATTTATATTCCTAATCGTGATACGTGGAACCGAATAAACACTGCCTATTTCTTTGGCGGTGTCGGGCTTGCAATAAATACCGTCAACAGCAATTTCGGGATGGACATTCAATATTATGTGAAGGTTGATTTTGAATCTCTGAAAGAAATTGTTGACACCGTCGGCGGAATAGATGTGTATCTTACGGAACGTGAAGTTGAATACATAAATAACAGCGCAGAAAATGATGCTCTGCCCGTAAAAGAAGGTTGGCAGCATCTGAACGGTCGGCAAACGCTGGCGCATTCGCGCAACAGGTCCATCGGCGGTGACGGCGATTGGTCAAGAACGCGGAGACAGCGAGACGTTATGTATGCGTTTTTTAAAAAAGCAAAGACCGAAAAATCCATTGCTTCGCTTACTGCATTGGTAAACAATCTGACAAAATATGTTGAGACGAACATGAGTCCGATGCAGATGATCGATCTTGCAATTGATGTTGTGTTTGGCGGCGATTTAACTCTTGAAAACCGTGCACTCCCCTTTGAAGGAACATGGGACTATGCATGGGAAGGAAAAATGGCTGTTATTCATATAGATATTGCTGATAATAAAAGACTTCTGCACGAATATCTCTATGGAGTACAGTGACTTTTACTTCTTATGAGTGTTTGCGCGGGTTGAAGCATCAAAACATTGGTGAGGAAAGAAAATGGGCAGATTGTTTGATGAATGGAAGCAAAAAAACGCTGAAACGGGCGAAAAATCGGTGAATGATAAGGCTTGCGGTGAACTCGTTCATAAGCGTGCACTGCTGATTTTTAATCCCGTTGCGGGAGAAGGCAGATCATTAAGACTGCTTCCGCAAGTTGTAAAACACATGACGGATAACGGCTATGCCTGCACAACACTTACAACAATCAACAGCGGATCTGCAACCGAATACGTAAAAAAATACGGTGCGGAAAATGAAATTGTTGTTTGTTCCGGCGGCGACGGAACAGCGAACGAGGTCATCAGCGGCATTATGCAGCTTCCAAAGGAGAAACGCCCGCGCATGGGCTATGTGCCTTCCGGCAGCACGAACGACTTTGCGAACACGCTCTGCATTCCAAAGAACAGCGATGAAGCTGTAAGAAATATTACTGATGGAATTTGTACTACAATTGATGTAGGAAATTTTAACGGCAGATTCTATGCTTATATTGCAGCTTTCGGCGCATTTACCGATGTTGCCTACTCGACTTCGCAAAACGCAAAAAACATGTTCGGTTTTCTTGCTTATCTTGCGAAAGGGTTTGATACACTCAAAAAAATCCGTCCGATAAAGGCTGTTTTTGAAATTAACGGAGAAACGATTGAGGACGACTTTATCCTTTGCACGGTCAGCAACTCACGAATAATTGCGGGAATTGTAAAGCTGAAGCCTGAAATGGTCGAAATGAACGACGGAATGTTCGAAATAATTTTGATTAGGTATCCGCAAAATGCACTTGAACTCACAAAAATTGTAAATGCAATCACAAGCGGCGAAATGAGCTGCGAATACATCAGAATGTTTCGTGCATCCGAATTGCATGTGCGCTTCCCGGACGAAAGCGTAAGCTGGACGCTCGACGGTGAACAGGAAAAAAACATTACTGAAGCACATATAACAAATATTCATTCAGGAATAGATATTATGTGTGGCAGGACTGAATAAATTTCTTATGCTGAGTTTTCGGCCGACATTGCCGAAACAACAATGCATATATAATTCGTGATAAAGCTTGAATATATTGAGCACCGGTGTTAAAATCGGTTGGCTATTACTGATTAAGAAAGCGTAACCGAATGGAAGAGAATCAAAAGAGCAAAAACAAAATGGGCGTTATGCCTGTCGGAAAACTGCTTGCCAACATGGCAATTCCGATGGTCATTTCCATGCTTGTGCAGGCAATGTACAATGTTGTGGACAGCTATTTTGTTGCAAAAATCAGCACCGACGCACTGACGGCAATTTCGCTTGCCTATCCGATACAGATGTTGATGATCGCTGTTGCGATCGGAACATCCGTCGGCATGAACTCATATATGTCGCGCAAACTCGGCGAGGGAAACACTGAGGCTGCAAGCAAAGGTGCAAGCAACGGCTTGTGCCTGCTTTTGCTGTCTGCAATTGTATTTGCAATATTTGGGTTTGTAATCACTCCGTTTTTCAGGCTTTTCACCGACGATCCGCAGCTCATAGAAATGGGCGTTGATTATCTTGAAATCTGCATGGTTTTCGGATTGGGTGTGTTTATACAAATCGGCTGTGAAAGAATATTGCAGTCAATGGGCAAAACCGGGCTTTCAATGGTGACTCAGCTTGTCGGCGCGGTTGTTAATATCATTCTTGACCCCCTTATGATTTTCGGAATCGGCCCCTTCCCGGAAATGGGAGTGGCAGGCGCGGCATATGCTACGGTAATCGGACAATGGGTCGGAATGCTGATGGCATTGGCACTTGTGTTTTTTAAGGAACATGAGATAAAAATAAGTTTCAAAAATTTCCGTCTCTGCGGTGAAACGGTGCGAGAAATATACCGAGTCGGCATTCCGAGCATTGTCATGCAGTCGATAGGTTCGATAATGAATGTCGGCATGAACGCGATTTTTTCAAGGATTCTAATGAGCAACGCCGGTGTTGCAACATTTGGAGTTTATTTCAAAGTTCAATCAATAGTTTTCATGCCGTTGTTTGGAGTTACGAACGCCAGTATGTCAATTTTTGCTTATAACTACGGAGCAAGAAACAGACTGAGGTTTAAAAAAGCATGGAAGATGACACTTTGCGTAACCGCGATTATTATGAGCATCGGCACGCTGCTCTTCCAACTGTTCCCGCAGCAGATTGTTTCCCTCTTCGACTCCGAGGGGAAGATTACCGCTGAAGGAATTGCGGCATTCCGAATTATTTCTTTGCATTTTCCTATCGCGGCGGCATCAATTACAATATCTGTAACTTTTCAGGCGATCGGACACGGAATCAAGAGCATGTTTATGTCTATACTGCGTCAGCTCGGGGTGCTGCTCCCTGCCGCCCTTGTGCTTGCTCTCGTGTTTAAATCGGTTGAATCTGTTTGGTGGTGCTTTGTAATTGCAGAGTTTTCCGCCGTAACTTTCGGAATAATTTCATTAACGAAAATTTGGAAGCACGAAATTGAACCGATGCCCGACGGCGCAGCGGTCTGAGAATACTGCACAATTAATCAGCCGGTAAAAAATAAGCGGGATGCATTGATTCATCCCGCTTATAAATATATTAAAAATGAACTGAAAGGATGATTCAAAAAAACATTCGAATGTTGTATAATATTCGATAAGGAAATCATTGTTTATAATGCGGGGGTAATATTCAATGCGTGCCTGTAAAAAAATACGAATACTGCTGAATGCGGCTCTGATAATTGCGCTTGTTATGCCGTTTAGAAAGCAGCATGAGCCGGCTGTTGTGTTCAGGGACTTGAATTATCAATTTGAAATTGAAGAAAATGCGTTGGATGTTTATACTTTGCGGAACTGTTTCAGAAGTGCCTCTCTGATTGTCGAAGCGGAATGTGTCGGCGAGGCAACATACGGCGGCAATGCGGTTTCTTTATTTCGAGTGCTTGATGTTTTCGCAGGCGATGCGGAAAGCTCTGAAACAATTTATGTTTCAACAGAATATAATGTCGGTGAACGCTGCATTCTCTTTCTTGCTGATGAAAACAAAGGCGAATTCGGTTACAGAAAAATATACGTTCCGGTTAAAAACGGAGTAATGCAAAGCAGCGGATCGACAGTTCGCATGAGCGACGGCAGAAATGTTCAAATCAGCTCAATTAAACGCGAAATTGCGGCAATGAAATCTGAATTATTTATTCCAAGTGAATATATGTTCTATTCCAATATGAATGAATTGCTCGTCGGCTGCAATGAATACTTTATCGGCAGGGTTGACAGTGTATCCTCATATATGCCCACTTTATGCAGATCGGGCGAGCGCGGAGAAACGATAAGGAGTGAACGCAATTCACTGCGCATCGGCGTGACAGTTTTAAATTCACTGGGCGGGGGGCTGCGAAGCGGTGAAAAAATAACGATAACTCAAGTGGATAATATGCATCGCAACGTAATTAATGCTTCAACCTTAAAAGCAGTCGGAGGCGGCGATAACGCATGGGAACTGCCTGTGAACGGTGATGTATGCCTGTTTTTTGTGATAAAAAGCCCGGATGATAAAGTTAATTTCTTTTTCCCGGTTAACCCGTATCAGGGGTATGTGAAAATCAGGAGTGACGGCAGACTGAATTCGTGTTCGAACCTGAATCCCGCAATTACGGATAATTTCACATTGTTGATGTTTACGAGCAGCTTTTATAAATGAATCAGCTGCAATAGGTATTTCATTATGTATAAATACCGGTTGCTTGACGCTTGTTTTCTTGTGATAAGATTTAAATACACAAAAAAGTCCGGAGGTTGAATTGGAAAACTACGATGTTGCTGTTGTATGCTGCAAGACTTATAACGTCGAAGCAGTCAAACCTGCACTTGAAGAGGCCTTAAATGCGGTAAACGGCTTGGATTTTGTCAAGCCCGGAATGAAGATAATTATTAAACCCAACCTTGTTTCGTTCAAAAAGCCCGATGCAGCCGCAACAACCCATCCTGCCCTGCTTGAGGCACTTGTTGAAATGCTTTTGGCACGCGGTGCAGATGTTACGATAGGCGACAGCCCCGGCGGTCCGCACTCGCTCCCCTTGCTGAATCGCGTCTACGCAGCAACGGGCATGGATCGAGTTGAAAAGCTCGGTGCAAAGCTGAATCGCAATATGAACGAAAAAACTGTTGCCTTTCCTGAAGGAAAAGTACTAAAAAATTTCACATACACAGAGTATTTGGATGAGGCTGATGCAATTATTGATTTCTGTAAATTGAAATCGCACGGAATGCTTGGCATGAGTGCGGCGGTTAAAAATCTGTTTGGGACGATTCCGGGTCTTAAAAAGCCGGAAGTTCATTATAAATTTCAAAACGATGCCGAATTTGCCGATATGCTTGTTGATCTTAATGAGTATTTCAAACCGAGACTTGCAATTTGTGATGCCGTTGTCGGAATGGAGGGCAACGGGCCGACTGCCGGCACGCCGCGCCAAATCGGTGCAATAATTGCGTCGAAAAGCACGTATTATGCCGACGTTGTCGGTGCAGAGCTGATCGGAATGAACATTGACGGTCTGCCAACGCTTCAAGCGGCGTATGAACGAGGTTTTGCGCCTGCATCCAGTAAAAATTTGAGGGTATACGGTGATATTCGCGCGTTGACCGTTGATGACTTTAAAGCCCCGCCGGTGCGTGGATTGAGCTTCATGCGCAAAGGCAATGTGCTTCATTTTATCAGTAAAGCGGCGCTTGAACATAAGCCCACGCTAAAAAAACGTCTTTGTGTCGGATGCGGTGAATGCGCAAGGATGTGTCCCGCAAAAGCAATAGAAATGAAAAACAAAAAACCACATATAAATCGTGAAAAATGTATCCGTTGTTTTTGCTGCCAGGAGTTTTGTCCGCGTGCCGCTATGGTTGCGCACAGACCCCTTGCCGCAAAGGTTCTGAACAAGCTGAAACTGTAATTCAAGCGACCGGGTTTTTGACAGTGAGACGTATAATATGTTTATGAAAGAACGGAGAAAATAATGTGGACTGCTGAGCAGCTTCGTGCAATTAACGAGGATGGAAACCTGCTTGTTTCGGCTGCCGCGGGTGCAGGTAAAACCGCAGTAATGACCGAACGCATTGCTCGAATTATTGCTTCCGGGACTGATGTTTCGGAAATACTTGTTGTAACGTTTACGAACCCCGCCGCTGCCGAAATGAAACAGCGCATTGAGCGGCGGTTGTCGGAGCTTGCGGAGTCAACCGATGATACAAAGCTGAAAATGCATTTGCACGATTCGGCAATAAATATTTCTACTGCAAATATTTCAACCATTCACAGTTTTTGCGGAAATGTTCTGAGACGTAATTGCCATATAGTCGGTCTTGATCCGGCGTTCAGAACCGCAGATGCCGCAGAGGCTGCATTGCTGCGCCTTAAAGCATTGGATGATGTATTGGAAGAGGCATATTCGGATGCGGAAAAAACTTCGGATTCGGATTTTCGCTTGCTTTGTGACGCCCTTATTCGCGATGATGCGCTTTGCACTCTTATTGAGGATACCTATGATTTTATTATGGCACGCCCTAATCCGTTCGGTTGGCTGCATGAGGCGGTTGAGGCATACGGAAGCAGCTTTGAAACGTTTTCCGAAAAAGCGGCGGAGAGTCTGATTGCTTCCGCAAAAAGGAACATCTCGACGTTTTATGATATGGCGAATGAGCTTTATCATTGTTTTGTAAACGAAAATAACCCCGAATTTGAAGTGTATACGAAACTGCTTCAAACGGATATGGGATTTTATGACGAGCTGATGCAGCTGAAAACTTATTCCGATTGGCACTGTAAAATTGCGGCATGTACTTTTGCAAAAATTCCGTCAAGAAAGGGCGGTGCGCCTGCGGAGCTGAAGGAATATCGCGAAAAAGTCAAAAGTCAATTCAAAAAAATAAGCGAGGCTTTTTGCTACTCATATGACGTTGAACGTGAAAATGCAGCGCGGATTTATCCTTGCCTGAAAAGTCTTGAAGCGATCGTTCGACGGTTTGCGGAGCATTATTCCGAATTAAAGCGTGAAAATGCGCTTATAGATTTCAATGATATGGAACAGCTTGCATATACCGTGCTTAAAAACGATGAAATTGCCGCTGAATATAAGGAAAAGTTCAAATACATTTTTGTTGACGAATATCAGGATACCAACAGCATCCAGGACGCAATAATTGCTGCTGTTTCAAACGGTCATAATCTGTTTATGGTCGGAGACGTCAAGCAGAGCATATATCGCTTTCGTCAGGCCGAACCGGAAAATTTTTTGGCGAAATATCAAAGCTATGACGGAACGGTTGGAAAAAGAATTGATTTGAACGCAAATTTCAGAAGCATGACGTCAGTTTTGAATGCAGCGAACAGTCTGTTTTCAAAAATCATGCTCGGCGATGTCGGTGAAATTGATTATTCCGACAATGCCGAATTGCGCATGGGCGCGGAAACTGCAAACGGCAGTGCGGAAATCTGCTTAATTGACCTTTCGGATGAGAAAGGCGAAAACGAAAATGAGGCCGAATCGGAAAATAACTCCGCAAAGGAAAACGATGAGCCGGAAGCCATAGAGGCTGAGGCACGCTGTGTTGCTGATAAAATACGTTGCGTGATTGAAAACGTTGAGGTATTTGATAAGGAAATCAATCGAGTGCGAAAGCCGATGTTTTCTGATTTTGCGGTCTTGATGCGGCGAACGAAGGGTGTTGCTCTGCAATTTGTAAACGCAATGACGGAACAGGGCATTCCATGCGCGGCCGAGCTCGGAGATGGGTATTTTGACGCAATTGAGGTACAGATATTCTTAAATTTACTAAGAATTATAGACAATCGAAGGCAGGATATTCCGCTTTTAAGCGTTATGCGCTCCCCAATCGGCGGGTTCAATGAGGATGAGTATATACATATTCGAACCGATTTCGGCGGTGAAGAGTTCATTGACAGACTCACGGAGGCCGCACAAAGCTTTCAAAACGGCTCGAATAATGCGGAATACTGCCGCAAGGCAAATTATTTCCTGGGAAATGTTGACAGATGGCATGAAATGAGCCGCTTTTTAAGCGTTGATGAATTGATAGGCACTCTTCTGGACGAGACATTTTATTATGTTTATGTCGGTGCGCTGCGCGGCGGTGCGGTTCGGCAGGCGAATCTTGATTTATTGCTTGAAAAGGCACAGGCTTTCGTTGCAAACGGCAAAAGCGGGCTCCACGGATTTGTAACTCTGATGGACAGTCTGAGGGATAATGTCAGCATGGGTGCGGCTCAGCCTTCCGCAATTGACGCGGTTCGCGTAATGAGCATACATAAGAGCAAAGGTTTGGAGTTTCCGATTGTTTTCATTTGCGGAACAACGTCGGAATTCAGCAAAAAAAGTCACAAAGCCGATGCTGTTTTTGACAGAGAACTTGGAATCGGTTTCCGTATGCGCGGCAAAAACCCTCTCACTCCCCTGCTGCGCCGCGCAATTATGATGCGTGAGGATGACAGATTGGTTTCTGAGGAAATGCGGAATCTGTATGTTGCAATGACGCGCCCGAGAGAGAGACTTTATATCATCGGTTCAAGCAAAAAAATGGCGGATTTATTGAAGAAATTTGCTGCGCCGTTGTCAAAATCCCGCATAATGAATTCCAAATGCTATCTCGATTGGATGCTCGGAGCATATTTTCCGCTTGGTATCAACCTTGATAATGCGGGTTCGGCGGGTGTAAAATGCGCAATCGGAGCGGATAAGCTTTTATTGCGATGCATAAAAAAAACACCGAATTCAACTGATGAAACCCGAATGAGCAAGGCAGAATATATCAGATGGAGTGAAGAAGCCCGCAGCACCGATTGCAGTGCCGTGAGCCGCAGGCTTGAGTATCGGTATCCGTTTGAAGACGATACCAAGCAAAAAAGCAAGCGCACCGTCACGGAAATAATTAAAGGCGAAAAACGTTCGATTGATTATGATTTTTCGCCGTCTGTACCGATTTTTTTGCAGCCTGAACACGTGCTGACCGGAGCAGAGAGAGGAACTGCAACGCATATATTCCTTCAAATGTTCCCGCTCGGAATACGAACCGAGGCGGAAATAAATATTGTTCTCAAAAGACTCTCGGCGGATGGCGTTTTGTCCGAACAACAGGCGAAATCTGTAAATATGTTTGCAATAAAACGTTTTCTGCAAAGCGGGTTGTATGAACGAATGTATGCCGCCGCAAATGACGCCAACGCACTGATAAAGCGTGAACTTGAGTTTACGTTATTGCTGGACGTCAACAAAAATAATGTTGTGGTGCAGGGAATAATCGATTGCTGCTTCACCGAAAATAACGAGTGGATCATTGTAGATTACAAAACAACGAGCACACTGGGCAAAGATCCGAGGGATGTTGCGAATTCATACCGTATGCAGCTGCAAATTTACGCGGATGCATTGCAAAAACTGTCCGGATTGCCGGTGAAAGAGACTTGGGTATATCTGTTGAGTGCGGGCGAGGCGTTCCGCGTGAGTCGGGAACAGGCATAAAGAAATTGGCGGCTGCGCTGACGCAAACGGTGGATTACACGGGGAGTTTTTTATAAAAAAACCATGCCGATTTGTTGACAACACGGAAAAAAATCCTTATAATAGAATAAATTGGTATGTGCTTTCGCAAGGTTTGCCTTGCACATACAGACTCAGGAGGCAGAAACATGGCAGAAGTTGTACAGCTTACTCTGGCAGGCAAAAAAGCTCTCGAAGATAAGCTTGAATATTTAAAAAATGTCCGCAGGGCGGAAATAACCGAGGAGATCGCTGTTGCGCGTTCATTCGGCGACTTAAGCGAAAATGCGGAATACGACGCCGCGAAAGACGCACAGGCTCATAATGAACTCGAGATTATGGAGCTTGAAGCGATGCTCAAAAACGTTGTGATCATTGATGAAACTCATACCGACGGCAAAACAGTCACAATGGGTTCGATCGTTCGCATTAAATTTGTTGATTTGGGGTTTGAAGATGAATTTAAGATTGTCGGTTCTGCCGAAGCGGATATCGACGCAAAACCCAAGAGCATTTCAAACGACTCCCCTGTCGGCGCTGCGCTTTTGGGAAAATCGATTGACGAAATCACCAATGTTGAGGCTCCCGGCGGTCTTATGAAGGTTAAAATCATCTCGATCAGGAGATAGCATTTAACAGACAGGCTCACGTTAAGATGATGGAGAATTAATATAAATGGAAGAAAACAACATAATCAATACAGAAGAAAACAACAATATCAACGCTGAAGAACTTCACGAGCTGCTTCAGATTCGCCGCGATAAGCTTGCGGCGCTTCAGGCTGCCGGAAAAAACCCGTTCGACATTGTAAAATTCGACCAAACCGATTTCAGCACGGACATAAAGGCAAACTACGAGGCATATGAGGGCAAAAAAGTCTCTGTTGCCGGCCGAATGATGTCAAAACGTGTTATGGGTAAGGCAAGTTTTGCAGGGCTTCGCGATGCGAAAGGCGATATTCAAGCCTATGTTCGCCGCGATGATATCGGCGAAGAATCATATTCCGATTTTAAAGCATATGATATCGGCGATATGCTCGGCATTACCGGATTTGTTTTCAAAACAAAAACAGGCGAAATCTCCATTCATGCGGAAACAGTCACTCTGCTTTCAAAATCATTAAGGCCTCTTCCGGAAAAATTCCATGGTCTTCGTGATACTGATTTGCGCTATCGCATGCGCTATGTTGACCTTATCATGAACCCTGAGGTTCGCACAACTTTCATTAAGCGCAGCCGAATTATTTCCGAAATTCGCAGATACCTGGATGAGCGTGGATTTTTGGAAGTTGAGACCCCTATTATCAACACCGTTGCAAGCGGTGCGAATGCGCGTCCGTTTATAAGCCATTATAACGCGCTTGATTTGGACGTTTTTATGCGCATTGCAACCGAGCTTCCGCTCAAAATGTGCATCGTCGGCGGTTTGGAAAAGGTTTATGAGATAGGTCACCAGTTCCGCAACGAGGGCATGGATGCGACGCATAATCCTGAATATACAAGCATGGAGCTTTATCAGGCTTACACCGATTATCACGGAATGATGGAACTTGCCGAAAATCTGCTCTCCCACTGCGCGAAAACGATTCTCGGCACTACAAAAATTACGTATCAGGGCAAAGAAATTGACCTCACTCCCCCCTTCCGCCGTCAAACCATGAATGACGCGGTTCTTGAGCACACCGGTGTTGATTTCTATGCCTGCAGGGACGGCGCGGAGGCAATTGAAAAAGCAAAGTCCCTCGGCCTCGAAATTGAGGATAAAACTGCGCCCATCGGCAAGGTTCTTTTTGCGGCATTTGATGAATTTGTTGAGAGCAAGCTCATCCAGCCCACGTTTATTATTGATTATCCCGTTGAGGTTTCTCCGCTTACGAAGCGCAAACCTGATAATCCCGGGATCGTTGAACGCTTTGAGCTTTTCATTGCCGGTGCAGAGTATTGCAACGCTTTCAGCGAGCTGAACGACCCCATCGACCAGCGTGCGCGTTTCGAACAGCAGGCGCAGGAAAAAGCAAAAGGCGACGATGAGGCAATGCCCATTGATGAAAACTTCATCGCTGCACTTGAATACGGAATGCCCCCCACCGGCGGCATCGGTTTCGGCATCGACAGGATTATCATGCTCCTGACCGATTCCCCCACCATCAGGGACGTTCTGCTCTTCCCCACAATGAAGCCCCTTGACTGATTCGACGCACGCCGCGCCGAGCATTTTAAAGCAATTCCGCAACAGTTGATTGAATCAATAAATCCCGCCCGAGGCAAAAGCTTCAGGCGGGATTTGTGCATTGACGATATTTAGCAGCGTACGCTGAATTCGAATCAAAAAAGTTACCGCATTTTTTTGCAAACTGCGGATAACTTTCATGGATTTTGCGTTCAACTCAGGCGGAGCTGTTCAGCCTGCACGGCGGGCACTCCGTGCACGGGGTGCGGCAGTGGGGCTTTATCGTTTTTCAATTGGGTAACATACCTCGGTTATGAACTCATCGGGGTTGGCTGTCTCGTGCGGGCTGACGTGGTAGATATTAAACATGGGGCCGTTGGGGCAGCAGCCAGTGGCGGCAATCCATTCGAGAATGGCGGCGTTGACCGCGCTCATCTGCGCATAGCTGCCTTTGCAAGTGCAGCTGACAACGGTCACTTCGGGCAGGGTGCGGAAGCGAACGTGTTCGGTGTCGTCATAGCTGCCCTTAACGGTTTTCCATGCTTCAACTTCAACGTCCTTCTCCTTATATTCGCCGTCGAGGAAGGTAACGCCGCAGAGGCACGGGTCGGCGGGAACAATGTTCAGCGGTGCGGTTTCTTCGCAGATCACGGACCAGACCATGCCCTCGTCCTCATAATGGGGAATGACCGTGCGGAGCGTTGCGGCATAGCGCGCGGGGAAAGTCTTTATTGTGGGATTATATTTCATTTTTTCTTCCTTTCTCAATTTGCTTTTTGCAATATCGATCAGCTTAAGCTTGTACTCCGTTTCGGCAAGGGCGGCGCAAAGCTCCGCACGGCGCGTTTCAAAAAAGGCGTCAAGCGCGGCATTGTCGCCGTCGAGCTGCATGATGCGTATGATGTCCGCAAGCGAAAAGCCCATGTCCTTTAGGGCTTTTATCCTGCACATCGCGGGCAGCTGCTCCTCCTTGTAATAGCGGTAATCCGTGAAACGGTCAATTTCGGCAGGCTTCAGCAGACCGATTTCGTCATAATGCCTGAGCATCCTGACGCTTACCTGTGTGAGTTTTGAGAATTCTCCGATTTTCAACATTGTGGCGGCACCTCCGCTTTTTTTGAGCTCACGGTCATTATAAGCCTTCACATTATGGCAGAGTCAACAGGGACGACCGTGAAAGAAAAATATATTGAACGGATTCGTAACGCATTACTCCCCCGACGCCTCTATCGCATTAAGTAAACTCGGCATCAACGTTTATTTTGCAGAGATTTTCTAACGCAACAAAGGGTCATCCGCGGTTTGGGCGCAAATGCGGATAACCCTTTGTGTGAAGAATCCCTGAAAAAACTTTAAATCAAAGATTTCCCGAAATGTTAACTTGATGATTAAGGAAGCTCCGATATAAGGCTTATTTTGCGGAAGAAGCCAACAGATTCAAGCCTTTTTTCGCAAAAGGTCGGATTACTCGGAGGTTCGTTGATTCAACCGGGGACGGTCGATTATCAATCCCTTTTAGAACGTGCAGCGGCTGCTGCACCGCCGGCAAGAAACAGGATTCCGACGGCGGAAAGCCCAACGGTGCCGGTTGCGGGAACGGGTGCGGGGGTCGGCGTTGGATTCGCGGGAGTGTCCGTGGGCGCGACCGTAGTTTCGGGCGCCTTGCAAAATCTTGCGGTCAGGCTGCATTCGGAGTCTGTGGAGAAAGTGAATTCGGCGGATTCGGAGAGCTTTTCACCGCCGGAGCCGTACCAGCCGTCAAAGGCAAAGCCATCGGCGGGAACGGCGCTCAGAACGGCTTGGGCGGAAAGGGATTCCTGAAAATTACCGTAGTCGTCAACATAGGGGGTCATTTGCCCGTTGAAAACAGCGCCGATGAACCCGCTGCCGTCCGTTTCAATTGAGAGGCTGCCGTCAACATAGCTTGACGGAATGCGCAGAGCGGTGAGCTGCGTGTTCGAACAATCAAGGAGGTTGATGTCGCAATCGTCGTTTAAAAGAAGTTCGGTCACGGCATTGCCGGAGCAGTCGAAATCCACAAGTCCGCTGAATGCGCGCAGATCGAGGCAACCGGAAAATGCGTTGTCTGCAATATGCAGAACGAGCATATTTTCGGATTCCGCAACAACGTTGGGAAGCGAGTCGAAGCCGCAGCCGTTGGCGCGGAAACTGCATAAATCGTCCGCCGTGAGGCTGAGCGTGTCGGCAGTTGTGCCGCTCATGGCGATGCTGCCAAATTCCCCGCAGGAGGTGAGCTCAAGCTTTTTAATCGAGCCGAGATTCTCAACGTTGATATCGCGTGCGGATATCGAAAGCTCCGTGAAGCTGTTGTCGTTGAGATAGAGCTCATCAAGCTGATTAAACAGCGAACCGTCGAATGAGGTCAGCCCCATGCGCCCAAGGTCAAGCACCGTAACCTCGGGATGGTTATAAACGCATTGCTCCACGGTGGCTTGGCTCATGGGGCAGCCGGCAAGGGCGATTGTGGTCATGCTGCCTGAAGAGGTAAGGTCGATTTCGGAAACGTTCGTGCCGCAAATCGAAAGAACGGAAAGCATGGAGCAGTCCGAAATGTCGAGTTCATTGAGCGGGCAGTTGTCCGCATTCAGAATTTGCAGCGAGGTGCATCCGGAAAGGTCAACGGCGGAAACATCCGCATTATAGCAGGCGAATTCCGCAAGCATCGGATTGTGGCTCAGGTCAATTTCGGAGATGCGGTTGCTGTTCGGCATTTCCCAATCTTGATTTTCGCAGCGAAGGCTTTGCAGCTCCGAAAGCATGGAAACGTCCAGCGCGGTGAGGCTGTTGTTGGAGCAGTCAATCTCCGTAATATGGGGATTGGAGCTGAAATCGAGACTCTCAAGCCCGTTGCCGCTCAGCGCAAGCGCGCCGAGCTCGGAAAGCCCCGAAAGGTCGATCTGCCGGAGGTCTTTGTTGTAGCAAACCCAGAGAAAATAAAGGCTACTGCATCCGGAAAGGTCGATGGACTTAAGCTCATCATAAAATGCGGAAACCAGAAACAGATTCGGACAGTCGGAAACGTCCAGTCGTTCGACACAGGTGCTGACGAGGCTCACGCTCCCGAGCATTTCGCAGCCGGAAAGGTCAAGTTCCCCCACCGGCCCGACTTCATCGGCAACGTTGCTCTGAATGGCAAGATGGGACGAAAAGTCCGCATCAAATATGGAGAGCCTGCCGTCCTCCGTCCATCCGACGGAAATCCATGTTTCGGGATCGTTCGCATCATAGTCCGCCCAAAGCTTTGTGCCGTTTTTAACGCCGTTGGAATCGGCAGTTTCAAGAAAGCTCAGCGCGGCGTTAAGGTCGTGTTCGTTATAGAATTCGGAGTTTGCGGAAGGCTTTTTGGCGGAAAGTTTGGGCGCGGTGCGGTTTGCCGTGCGTCGCGCGGCGCTTTCGTAAAGGCGGGGGAGCTGTTCGGTCGCCGAATAAGCAGGCTCTGCGGCAATGCTGCCGTATTTTACGGAGAGCAAAGGAAAAACGGCTGCAATGAGGGCGACGGCCGCCGCTAAAAGGGCGGCGGGAAGGCGGGTCTTTCTGTTCATAACGATAATCCTCTTTGTTAATTTGCAAACGCCATATGTTTGAAAAAAATAAAACATACGAGTGGTTGCTAATACAAATATACTCCGTTTAGGCAAAAAAGTCAATAGCAATTTTAATCTTTTTATGTTATTATTCTAATCAAACAGTTCGGACTGTGAATTTGGAGGAGGAGAGGAAAGCAAATGATTTATCGCGAGCCGATACCGCTGCTCGAAGCGTTTCATTTTTTTCGTGCGCAAAAATTCGGATTTTCGTTGAAGGATTATCTTGATAATCTGATTAAGCGGCATCCGACGCATGAAAAGGAGTATAATGAATATTTTGTGCATTTGTTTGCGGTTTACGAGGCGCTTGCGGGAGCAACGGTCGATGATGAAATGACGGACGTGCTTTTCGGTCCGCTTTCAACAAAGGGTCGCAGAGCTTCAAATCGCGGCCGCGGAGACTGCATTGCGGAGCTGTTGATTGAAGAGGTAAGCGTGTTCTGCCGTGAAGACCCGTTTGCCGCCATTCGCGGCAGGCCCGAAAATGTGCTTTGGCAGCGCATTGCGGCGGCGGTTTGCGGTGATGCGGAGGAGGATAAACTTGACAACGGGGACGCCGAAGACCTCGGTTGTTACAACACGGTCGAGAGCGTGCTGCGCATGATCAACGGGTCAAAACTGTCACGCCGTTCCAAGCTTGACCTTATCGATTTAACTTTAACACGCGATAAATACATCGATGCTTTTGAGGCTGCTTTGACGTCGGCAGCACGAACCTTTTCGGAAAACAGAGCGTTGTGGCTGCCGCTTATAAGTGTGTTTGCGGACTCATATTCGAATGAAGGCGGAGAGGAGAAGATTCTCGACGAGTTGCTGCATTTTTCGGACGAAAGGGTTAAGGATATTGTAATTTACCCGAGTGCGGTTTCGTTTTCGTCCTACTATATAGATGTTGACGCGGAAAGCGGGCTTTGCAGCGTTGATCTCGGCGTTTTATACAGGCGTTTTGTTGAAATAAGCAGGCAGCAGTTCAACTCCGCAGCCGAGGTGTCGCGGATTATGAGCTATCTCGGCGATCAGACAAAATTCAATATTTTTTCGGAAATCGCAAAAAAGCCTGCCTACGGACGCGAGCTTGCGAAGCGGGTCGGCCTTGCCCCGTGTACCGTTTCACAGTATCTGACAAGCCTTAACGGCACGGGGCTGCTGGATTCCCATGCCGTCGGCAAAAAAATAATCTATTCCGTGAACAGGCAGCGCGTGGATTCGTTTATTGCGGAGCTGCAAAAAATACTTCACGGCGAAACGGAGTGACGGGATTTTACAGCGCGAAAGCGTTCAACGCCCGTTCAAAATTTCCGAAAAGCTCCGAGTTAAAGTCCGTTTCGCAAAAAACGGATTATTCGGATGTTTCCTTAAAAACGAATATCAAAAACAAAAAAGTTATCCTCAATTTATGATTAAAATGCGGATAACTTTTTGCAAATTTTTTAATTCCAATGCCCAACGGGAGCGCGGGGGCGGCGGATTACAGCTTTACAAGCTCATATTCCTTGCTGCCGAACCCCAACTCCGCTGCGGCATCAATCGTGTGTGCGCCGTTGCGGCTTTCAATGCGCTCAAGCAAATGATCCCTGCCGGGGTCATCGGAGGCATAAACAAGGTCAAGACATGCGCGGTCGACAGCTATCGGGTCAAGTGATGCAAGAATTCCGATATCTGCCATGCAGGGATCTTCCGCAACGGAACAGCAATCGCAGTCAACGGACATATTCTTCATGACGTTGATGAAAACCATATTGCCGTTGAAATGACGCACGACGGCTTCCGCCGCGTCGGCCATGGATTCAAGAAACGAGTCGTGGTCGCCTGTCCAAATCTTCTCCGGCTCGCCTGCACCGTGGATATATGCCTTGCCGTAGGAGGAGGCGCAGCCGATGGAAAGCTGCTTCAGCGCGCCGCCGAACCCGCCCATCGGATGCCCCTTGAAATGGGAAAGCACAAGCATGGAGTCATAGTTAAGCATGTTTTTGCCGACCTGAACCTTTTTGATGCGCTTGCCGTTCGGAATCAAAAGCTCGGCATCCGGCCCTTCCGCATCCATAATGTCAACGGTGAAATGCTTGCTCCAACCGTGTTTTTCCATGGTTTCACGGTGTTTTTCGGTTGTGTTGCGTCCGCCGTCGTAGGCGGTGTTGCATTCAACCACGGTTCCGTGCACATCATTGACGATAGGCTGCCAAAATTCCGGTTTCAAAAAGTTTTGATTGCCGGGTTCGCCCGAATGCAGTTTTACGGCAACTTTGCCGGGAAGAATTCCGCCGGGCAGGTCATTCGATGCCGCATGAAAAAGCTCAACCACCTTTTCGGGCGTGATTTCGGAAGAAAAAAACACTTTTGATTTCATTTACGAGACTCCTTACAATGGATAAATTAAAAACTGATTAGCAATAACTTCATCCGCTTCCTGCTGTCCTGTTCCGCATTTTCGAATTTATTCCGCATGAATGCTTGCCTTGTAGCGGTTCAGCTTGACTGCATCGTCAATCTCAAGATCGTTTGTGCCGCTGAGTGACTCAAGGTGATGCGTGAATTCGTGCCGCAAGATGTGCCGAACCTCGGCCTTCAACTTTTCGTCCGGCAAATTCCCGTAACTGCGCAAAATCGAACCGCCGTACAACACAATGCTCCGTCCCATCTGCGGCGAGTTCCTGTATTCACCCAACACAAGCAGCGGTTTTTTCGGATCGGATTGCGGGTGCGCTTTTGTAATCGGAGAAAGTATGATTCCTCCGTTCAGCTCACGGTAAAATACCTGCGGAAGCTCCTCCGCCGCTTCATCGGCAAATATGCGCAGCTTGTCCAATCGTTCGGAATAGGTCGGTGTGCGCTGTGCCGCACATGCTTGCGGCACAGCCGAAGAAATGCTCGGATTAAAAACCTTCTCTCCCGAACAGGTTTGCGTCGCGGCGGAAAAAACATTGACATTTATGTCTTTTTGCTCCAAAGCTATTCCTCCGTTTCCTCTCAGCATCGGAACCGGCACTGCACGCAAATTTGTAAATCACTTGCAGATTGCACTGCCCAATGACGGCTCCCGATTGCATTGTACATCATATTTAAGAATATTTCAAGTGAAAACGAAGGGCAATCCGGTTTGGTTCGAACGCCGGCAATACAGATAAAATTAATATATTATCGCAGCGGAACATAAAAATGTACAGCAGCGTTTTATCATATCGAATTGAATATGTCTCAATGCAGGAATAATACCGTCAGAAATATAAAAAGAACATGTAAGTACACAATAAGCGAAGTCAATATTTGCAGTGAACAGAAAGAATGACGCTGAATGTCATATGTTGCTTTTTTGGGCGGATAAAGGTATAATATAACCGATTAAAGGGCAATTGCAGAATGCTGCAATGAAATTGTCCGCACTGAGAGGTAAAAAAATTGAACGTATTCTCCAAAGAGCTGTCAGCGGCGGTTGCAAAAAGTGACAGAGAGAACGGAAACGACTGGCTGCCGTTTTGGATGCATTCATTTGACACGGCGGGCATTATGGAAAAACTCGCACAAAAGAGATTGCCGGAAAGCATTTCGGATTACCTTTGCGCTGAATGCGGCGGCAGGGAAAAACTCTTTTCAACACTTAAGTTTTGTGCGCTTGTGCATGACATCGGCAAACTCACAATTGTGTTCCAATCCCGCATATATGATGCGGTTGACTTTTCACCTTTTGCCGATTGTGTGGAGCTGCCGAAATCAAGCAGTCTTGGTAACGCGTCCGACACTCCGCATGCGCTTGCAAGCGAAGCAATTCTTTTGAAACTCGGCTGCCGGGAGGGTGTTGCTTCAATTGCGGGTGCGCATCACGGGCGGCCGTCTGCATTGGCAGATGTTTGCGACCAAATAAGCGGAGCGTGCACAGCTGTCGAAAACTTTTACGGAAAAAGGGGGAAATACAGGCAGTTATTTGAATCGCTTTGGAAGGAATGGATCGATTTTTCGCTTGAATGTGCCGGCTTTTCCGAATTAAGCGACCTGCCCGATATGGCGGTTCCCGCGCAGGTGGTTATTTCCGGAATGCTGATAACGGCGGACTGGATCGCAAGCAACACAACATATTTTCCGCTTATATCGGCCGACCAAAAAGGCGAATTCGGCGATTATCCGAAAAGAATCGAAAATGCATGGACAACGATCGGGTTCCCGAATATGTGGGAATCAAAAGCGCGCTTCGGACTGGATGACGAAGCATTTAAAGAACGATTCGGATTTTTGCCGAACCCGACGCAGGCGGATATTATTTCAACCGCAACGGATGCAGAGTCTTCGGGAATCTACATAATCGAAGCCCCTATGGGATTGGGAAAGACGGAAGCGGCACTTGCACTTTCGGAAATACTTGCCGCAAGAGCCGGCGCAGGCGGTATGTTCTTCGGAATGCCGACGCAGGCAACTTCAAACGGAATTTTTCCGCGGCTTGAAAAATGGGCAGACGGGTTGGCGGAGGATGAGCAAACCCTTTTGGCGATAAAGCTTGCGCACGGCAATGCCGCTCTGAATGAGAACTATCGGGAGCTGTTCACCGGGCACAGCAATTTGAACATCGAGTCGGACAGCGGACTCATTGTGCACGACTGGTTTTCGGGAAGAAAGCAAACCCTGCTTTCGGATTTTGTTATCGGAACGGTCGATCAGCTGCTGATGGCGGCACTGAAGCAAAAGCATGTGATGCTGAAACACTTCGGCCTTTCCGGAAAGGTCGTTGTTGTTGACGAATGTCATGCTTACGATGCCTATATGAGCCAATACCTTGATATGGCAATAAAATGGCTCGGAATTTACAAGGTTCCCGTGATTATACTTTCGGCAACACTTCCGGAAAAACGCCGCGCAGAGCTTATTGAGGCTTACACCGATTCGGAAAAACATCGCGCAAAGCATACCGAGGCTTACGTTGACAAGACAATTGCCGATGAAGCGTGGAAACACAGCCTTGCTTACCCCCTGCTGACATACACCGAAAACAATGCCGTAAAGCAGAAGGCACTCGCGTTTGACGGCGAAAATAAGGAAGTATCCGTTCGAAGGATTATCCGCGATGAGGTTGCCGCAACGGCAGGATATGCGGTTGAACGCGGCGGGTGTGTGGGCTTGATCGTCAATACCGTGCGAAAAGCACAGGAAATTGCGGCTGAATTGCAGTCCGCTTTCCCGAAAGCCGAAGTTATTATCATGCATGCGCAGTTCATAATGACGGATCGTGCGAAGCGCGAGGAGCAGATACTTAAGCGTGTGGGCAAACGCTCCACTCCGGAAAGCAGGCGCGGACTGATAATTGTCGGAACGCAGGTGCTTGAACAATCGCTTGACCTTGATTTTGATCTTATGATAACGGAACTTTGCCCGATGGATCTGCTTTTGCAGCGCACAGGCAGGCTGCACCGACATAACAGGGTTCGTCCGCAGGGACTGGAAACGGCAAGCTGCTTTGTTCTTGATGAAACGGATGACAGTTTTGATTCGGGAAGTGCGGCGATTTACGGTGAATGGCTGTTGATGCGGACGCGGGCATTGCTGCCGAACAAATTGACGATTCCGAGCGATATTCCCCTGCTTGTTCAACAGACCTATGATGAAACAAATAACGAAATGCTCGGAGAACTGACCGAGGGCATGAAAAAGGCGCAAGAAGAGAACAAGCTCAGAACAGGTAAAAAAAGGCGCAGCGCAGAAAACTACCTGATTTCGAAGCCGTCAAATAAAAAAGGTAAATGCCTGGACGGCTGGCTTGATAATGATATTAAGCCGAACAACGAACAGACGGGCGAAAAAGCCGTGCGCGACGGTGACCCGTCGGTTGACGTTATCGCATTGATGCGCGACAGAGAGGGACTGATACGCATAATTGCGGACAAGTCCGAAACGATCATTCCCGCCGACAGGCCGCCTTCAAGGGAGGAAGCTCTGCTTATCGCGCGGCAAAAACTCCGCCTTCCCGGCTTCTTCGGGAGGCGCTGGAAAATAGATGATACGATTGAGCAGCTTGAGGCCGAAACACAAAATGTTTTTTCCGCATGGCAGGATTCGGCACTGCTCAAAGAGGAGGTCGTTCTGCTTTTTGATGAAGACCTGAATGCAGACCTTGCCGGAGTGCAGCTGCATTATGATATAAAAACCGGATTAACATACGAAAAGGAGTGAAATGATGAAGGAAATCGAATTCAATCTGCTTGACGAAAAATGGATACTTGTTCGCAAAAGCGACTGCACCGTTGATGAGCTTTCACTGACGGATGCATTGCTCAAATCCCATGAGTATGTTGAGCTTGCGGGCGAACTGCCCACGCAGAACGTTTCGATTCTGCGGCTGATGCTCGCCGTTTTGCACACGGTCTTTTCAAGATACTCGCCGCAGGGCGAACCTTCGCCGTTGTACGATTCGGATGACGCCGCAGATCGTTGGAAAGAGCTTTGGAATGCCGGCCGCCTGCCGGAAAAACCGATCAGGGATTATCTTGCGTCCGTGCATGACAGATTTTGGCTGTTTCATCCCGAAAGGCCGTTTTATCAGACCGAAGCAGCAAAGATCGGAACAGAATACACTGCATCAAAGCTGAACGGCGCCGTTTCGGAAAGCGGAAACAAAATCAGGCTGTTCTGCGGCTGCACCGGCGTTCAAAAAAGCGAATTGAGCTATTCGGAAGCCGCAAGATGGCTGCTTCACATCAACAACTACGATGATGCCGCCGCGAAGCCTAAAGGGGATAATCTGCCTTCGCCGGGCGTGGGGTGGCTCGGAAAACTCGGCTTAATCACAATTCGGGGGAACAACCTGTTCGAAACGCTTGTGTATAATCTTATTTTACTCAACCACAGGCGCAATTTTTCGGAGGCTTGGGGGCCGGAATGCCCGGCGTGGGAGCCGGATGTTCCGAATACTGCGGAACGTGCTGAAATTCCAATGCCGGATAATCTCTCGGAGCTTTACACTCTTCAGTCCCGACGGTTGTGGCTTGATCGTGATAACAGCGGAAAGGTTGTCAGTTTCAGAGATCTGAGCGGAGACTTTTTTCCGGAGGAAGATGCCTTTATTGAACCGATGACTGTTTGGAACGGCAAAAAGGCGAAAAACGGAACGATGCATTACAACCCGAAAGTACACGACAACACAACGCAGATGTGGCGCGAGTTTTCATCTTGCTTTTATGTTGAAAAAGGAAAAGCAGGGCGCAGACCCGGAGTTGTGCAATGGGTCGATTATTTAAGGGGTCACGGCTTTATTGACAGAACAAGAACTATAAGTTTTGAAACTTGCTCGGCTAAATATGATGCAAAGAAAGCCATGTATGAAGATATCTTTTTCGATTCGTTGACATTTCACACGGATCTTCTCACCGAAATCGGAGAACATTGGCGGGCAAAGATTACGAAAGAGATAGAAAAATGCAAGAAATCGGCCGAGGCACTGCGAGACCTTGCAAGGGATATAGAGCTTGCGGCAGGCTCGTCGAAGGATACGGTTCTGAAACGCGCCGTTGTCGAACGCGCCTGTGAACAGTACTATTACGAGATCGACTTACCCTTCCGAAACTGGCTGGAGGGGATCGATCCGAATTGGGGAGCAGATTCCGAGCAGGAGGAACAGGCGCTTCGCGAATGGCACGAAACAGCAAAACGAATCGCATTGCGCATCGGTCAAGAGCTTGTTGAATCGGCGGGCACGGCGGCAATTGTCGGCCGTGCGATAAAGGATAAAAAAAAGTATTATTCCGCTCCCGATGCCTATCGTTACTTTAAGGTCAAATTGAAGAAAATTTATCCAAGGAGGAGAACAATGACTGAAAAAGAAATAAGAATCACCGATTTTAGGAAGTTTATGTGGCAAAAGATCGAGCGGCTTAAGGATTTGCCCGAGAATAAGCTCCGAGCGGAGCTTGCCAAACTGCGGCACGGAATCGGACACGCCCCCGGGGAGATTCCCGCAATTTGGGGAGCATTCCTGACCGATCTTCCGGAGGAGTTTTATCGGAATGACGACGGGAACGCTTCGCCGGGGGAATGGGCGGTTTACACCGCATTGACCATGTTTGCGCTGCATCAGCAGGGGCATGATTTCGAGTCCGAATGGATGAATGAGGAGGGGCTGCAGTTCGGGGCTTCCGTGCGAAAGCTTGCGAAGAAGGACGAGGGCAAAGGCGAGGACGAGGATAAGTTGAAGCGCATACGCGCCAGATTCAACAAGATCGCAACGGCATCGGATCTGCCCGAGCTCAACCACCATCTGCGCGGCGTGATAAATCTTCTCAGCGGCAACGGTATAAAACTCGACTATGCGGATCTTGCCGTTGACCTGTATAATTACAGCTATGCGGAAGGAAGAACAAAAGTAAGGCTCAAATGGGGACAGGATTTCTGCCGCCAAATAAAAAATGATGAAAACTAATGTGGAAAGGAACCAAAACTATGAAAAACAGATGCTATCTTGATGTACACGTACTCCAAACCGTTCCGCCGAGCTGCGTCAACCGCGACGACACCGGCAGCCCCAAAACGGCGATCTACGGCGGCACGACCCGTGCGCGCGTTTCCTCACAGGCGTGGAAACATGCAATGCGCGAAATGTTCCGCGAAGAACTCATTGAACCGGATATGCTCGGGGCGAGAACAAAGAACGCTCTCAGCCTGGTTGAAAAGGAGATTCTGAAGCTGAACCACGATGCGAAAAAGGCTAAGGAACTTGCGAAAAAAATGCTTGATGAATACGGCGGAGTGGATACAAACGATGATGATCAGACGCAAGCCCTCTTCTTTATAGGCATGAAACAGGCGAAAGAACTTGCCGAGATTGCAGTTTCCGAAGGCATGACTGATAATGAAAAGGAGAAGGCCTGCGAAGAAGCACTTCAGAAACATCTCTCAGTTGATGTCGCACTTTTCGGGAGAATGGTTGCCATAAAAAAAAGTAACAAAAAAAGAGAAAAAAAACAAAAAGAATTGAATTGCGATGCCTCCGCGCAGGTTGCGCACAGCATTTCAACCCACACCGTGCAGAACGAATACGATTATTTCACCGCCGTTGACGATCTTGCTCCGGAGGATAGTACCGGCGCGGGGCACCTCGGAACGGTGGAGTTCAACTCCTCAACGCTCTATCGCTATGCAACGGTCAACCTTGTTGAGCTTTCGAATGCCCTCGGGAAACAGGTCGCGGCGGAGACAGCGGCAAAATTTGTTGAAGCGTTTGTTCGCTCAATGCCCACGGGCAAACAGAACACCTTTGCAAACCGCACTCTCCCGAGCATGGTCTATGTCACAATTCGGCGCGATCAGCCCGTTAACCTTTGCGGCGCGTTTGAAAAGCCCGTTTCGGCAAAGAACGGCGGTTATTCGGAAGAGTCCGAAGAAGAGTTTGTTAAATACGCAAAGAAGGTTTACGGCAAGTATGCCTCCGCGCCCGATAGTGCATTTGCAGTCGGTGAAGCCGTCGGAAATCTTGAGGAATGCAAATGCATGAGCCTCGACAGACTGCTTGAGTCGGTTGCGGAGTGCGTTAAGGAATATCTCGGCGAGAGCGAGGGCATGTAATGGCTGTTTTGCTTCTTCGGCTTTCCGCTCCGCTGCAGGCGTGGGGAACCGAAAATTCAAAATTTGAGATCCGAAAAACGGGAAGGGAACCGTCAAAAAGCGGCATTGTGGGCTTGCTTGCAGCGGCACTCGGCATTCGGCGGAACGAGCCGGAAAAGCTCCGCGAGCTGAATGCGCTGCGAATCGGCGTCCGCATTGACCGCGCGGGAAAGCTCCTTCGGGATTATCAGACGGTGCAGGCAAAACCCCCTTACGTAACTTCCCGGTATTATCTTTCGGATGCTGTCTTCCTTGTCGGATTGGAGGGAGAACGGGAGCTTTTGAAGCGCATTGAATTCGCGTTGTCGCATCCGGTGTTTCCGCTGTTTTTGGGCAGGCGTTCCTGCCCTCCGACGCTGCCGATCGTTCTTGGCGACATTAAGGAGGACGGGCTGATTAAGGTGCTGCGGACGTATCCGACGCTTGACGATTCTTCACGGATGAAGTACAATATGACAGCGCACATATATGCGGATTATTCGGAAGATGATGAGCAGAATTCGGATGCGGACGAACCGAGAGTGATCGGACGTGAAGCGCGGCGTGACCTTGCGGTCTCGTTTGACCCGCGCTGCCGTAAACATACCTATCGCACTGTTGCGGCGTATGAATCCGTTAACAAGGCGGAGAAGGATACGGACGCAGCGGAGCATGACGCGTTTGCAGAATTGGAGGACGCAGATGTATCTTTCGAGAATCAAGCTTAACACACAGAAACGCGAAACAATGAAAGCACTTGTCAATCCGCAGCAGATTCACGGTGCGATTGAAGTTTTGAACGGAGAACCGTCCGAAGCTTCCGATGCCGCGGATGAAAAAAATCGTGCGCGCAGCCTTTGGCGCATAGACACGCTCGGCGGGGAGATGTATCTGCTCGTTTTGACGCAGGACAGGCCAAAGCTGTCCCGTGCGGCGGAGCAGCTGGGTTACGGCGGAATTAACGTTGAAACAAAATCATACGATCCCCTGCTTGCACGAATTGCGGAAGGCAGCCGCTGGAGGTTTCGCCTGACAGCCAATCCCACAAAGAGCATCAAGCGCGAAGACGATCCGCAGGCTCGCGGAAAGGTAACAGCCCTTATTTCGGTCGGACAGCAGGAGGAGTGGCTTGCTTCTCATGCGCAAAGTTACGGATTTGAACTCGCGCCCGATGAATTCCGTGTTGTTCATTCAAACAGGTATTCTTTCAAAAAACGCGGAAAGAACAAGGAAGTAAGACTGCTTTCTGTAACTTTTGAAGGCATTTTGACAGTTACGGATGCAGCCCGCTTTCGGGAAACTTTGACTCAGGGCCTCGGCAGGGGCAAGGCTTACGGAAACGGACTTATGACAGTTGTGGGCATCGGGGAAGGCGTCAATGGCTGAAATCCCGGGGATGATCCGCCCTTCCGTTCAGTCTCTGCCGCAGATTGGCGACAGAATGACCTTTCTTTACTTTGAGCACTGTAAATTGAGCCGTGCGGACAGCGCGATAACCGTTACGGATGAAAAAGGGATCATTCATGTTCCTGCCGCTGCAATTTCGGTGCTCATGCTCGGCCCGGGAACGGATGTGACTCACCGTGCAATGGAGCTTATCGGTGATGCAGGTGTGAGTGTAATCTGGGTCGGGGAACATGGTGTTCGGTACTACACCGGGGGCTGTGCTTTGACGGGAAGTTCACGTCTGCTTGTGAAACAGGCTGCTCTTGTGACGAACCAGCGGGGGCATCTCAACGTTGTTCGAAAGATGTACAGTCTGCGGTTCTCCGGAGAGGATGTGGCTCACCTGACTTTGCAGCAGCTGCGCGGGCGCGAGGGAAGCCGTATGCGTTCCGTTTATCGGCATTGGTCAAAGGAAACAGGCGTTCCATGGCATGGACGAGACTATGATCCGGAGGATTTTTCATCCGGAGACCCGGTAAATCAGGCATTGTCCGCAGGGAATGCCTGTCTGTACGGCCTTGCTCACGCCGTGATTTGCGCACTCGGCTGTTCCCCCGGCCTCGGCTTTGTGCATATCGGCCATTCGCTTTCATTCGTTTATGATATTGCTGATTTGTACAAGGCGGAAATCACGATTCCGATCGCATTTCGGCTTGCGGCAGAGTCTCCGGAGGATATCCCGTCCCAAACAAGGCGCAGTGTGCGTAATGCGCTTGCAGAAAGCCATATTTTGGAGCGAATGGTGAAGGATATCAAATACCTTCTTTCCGATGAATCCGATTTCAGCGAAGAAGACTGCAAGCCGCTCTATCTTTGGGATGACCGCAGCGGCAGTGCAGAATACGGTAAATCCTATCGGGAGGATTGACGTTGAAACAACGGGGCTTTCGCCCGAGAGGGACGGCATTATTGAAATCGGTGCACTGCTGATAAGAAACGGAGAAGAGGCAGAAGAATTTCAAACACTCGTCAAGCGGGATTCACCGCTGAGTGCGGATGTTGTCCGCCTTACGGGAATTACGGATGAAATGCTTGCAGCTGAAGGCATTCCTCTGAGCGAGGCAATCAACGGGCTTGTTGCATTCGTTGCGAACCGCCCGATTGTTTGCCATAATGCGGATTTTGACTGCGGGTTTCTGATTTCGGAGGCAAAACGCTGCGGCGTGAAGTTGTTTCGCAGTTCCTGCACAGATACTCTTGCCTTGGCGCGCAGGCGCGTGAACGGAGTTAAACAGTATTCGCTTGGGCATCTTTGCGAATATTTTGGGATTGATGCCGGCGAACGTCACCGTGCGCTTCCGGATTGCAAGCTGACATTCAGGCTGTTTGAGAAGTTAAATGAAATTTGAACTGCTCAGGAACAAAAAGGCTGATTCCTAAAGGATCTTTTTAGTGTTTTCCCCGCACCTGCGGGGGTGATCCCAAGTTGACCATGCGGTTACACCGTCACCGCCAGTTTTCCCCGCACCTGCGGGGGTGATCCCTGCTGCCCGAAAAGCCCCAGATGCAGGGGCTTGTTTTCCCCGCACCTGCGGGGGTGATCCCGCTGACCGTGCGAAATTGCCCTGCTGACCGTTGTTTTCCCCGCACCTGCGGGGGTGATCCCAGAACGAGAGGACAACAAAAAGCGCGCTCGGGGTTTTCCCCGCACCTGCGGGGGTGATCCTACAACGGAGCATAAAAAGCCCGCCGGAACATTGGTTTTCCCCGCACCTGCGGGGGTGATCCTATTCTGCTCCATACCTGCAAGTGCGCCGATGCGTTTTCCCCGCACCTGCGGGGGTGATCCTTGCATTCCTGCCCGACGGCAACCACAAAGCGTGTTTTCCCCGCACCTGCGGGGGTGATCCGCTGTGACTGGAGCTGGAGCTGGTTAATCTGATGTTTTCCCCGCACCTGCGGGGGTGATCCTGCGGTCTCTGAACCGCCTGTCGCCCATTTTTGGTTTTCCCCGCACCTGCGGGGGTGATCCGTTTGCGCAACGCAATCTTGCTCCTACGAAACTGTTTTCCCCGCACCTGCGGGGGTGATCCCACTCTTTTTGCCACACTTCCCGCCATCCGCTTGTTTTCCCCGCACCTGCGGGGGTGATCCTACGAAAGCTCCAACGATGTTGTTGCCCAGTATAGTTTTCCCCGCACCTGCGGGGGTGATCCCGCTATACAGTACGCACTGGGCGATTATGGCACGTTTTCCCCGCACCTGCGGGGGTGATCCCTGTTAGCCGCCAGCCACGCCTGGAAGCTCTTGGTTTTCCCCGCATCCGCGGGGGTGATCCTTTTGTTCCGAATAGGTCGCCCATCTCAAATTAGTTTTCCCCGCATCCGCGGGGGTGATCCCAATGCCCCAAATGCGGCAACGAGGTGTGGTTGGTTTTCCCCGCATCCGCGGGGGTGATCCCAGCCGCAGCAGCAGCAGCAGGAGCCTGCGCCTGTTTTCCCCGCATCCGCGGGGGTGATCCTTTTCCCAACATTGTTAAAAAAGCTATATCCCAGTTTTCCCCGCATCCGCGGGGGTGATCCCAGGGCAGTTGTTCAGGCGGTTGTACAGCGCGTGTTTTCCCCGCATCCGCGGGGGTGATCCCCGTCTCCATGTACTCGTTGGCGGACAGTCCTGGTTTTCCCCGCATCCGCGGGGGTGATCCGGCGCGTTTGGCGAGGAGGTTGTAGCCTGTGTGCGTTTTCCCCGCATCCGCGGGGGTGATCCCCGTCCAGTCGGAAACAGCCGTTATTATTGCGGGTTTTCCCCGCATCCGCGGGGGTGATCCTGGCTCAAGAGGATGAACCTTGCTTTCGGGGGTGTTTTCCCCGCATCCGCGGGGGTGATCCTACCTCAGTACAGCGGTTCCGAAATGAGTGCACGTTTTCCCCGCATCCGCGGGGGTGATCCCTTCCGCCGGCGCGGATGCCGAAACTGATGCCGGTTTTCCCCGCATCCGCGGGGGTGATCCTCACCCGCGGAGGTGATATATATGGACTATGCGGTTTTCCCCGCATCCGCGGGGGTGATCCTCTTCCGCTGCGGGTATACCCTTGACGGTTTCTGTTTTCCCCGCATCCGCGGGGGTGATCCCAAGCGCATTCGAAATGTCTGCATGGTTTTTCAGTTTTCCCCGCATCCGCGGGGGTGATCCGCACTACGACAGAGAGGAAGAAGAGTGCTTGATGTTTTCCCCGCATCCGCGGGGGTGATCCTCGATTGATGTTGCCTAAAGGGAATTTGTCAAGGTTTTCCCCGCATCCGCGGGGGTGATCCGCACATTGCCTGTTTTTCGGCGGGCAAAGCGGAGTTTTCCCCGCATCCGCGGGGGTGATCCCGTACCGATCTGCGGGTCACTTACGGATGGCAAGTTTTCCCCGCATCCGCGGGGGTGATCCCTGGTACGGATGAATCACCATGTCCGGCTTGCGGTTTTCCCCGCATCCGCGGGGGTGATCCTTGCAGCGGCGGGGGACTGCACCGCCCCATGCTGTTTTCCCCGCATCCGCGGGGGTGATCCTATTGATAGCACATTTATTATACCAGATAAGGCGTTTTCCCCGCATCCGCGGGGGTGATCCGCGTGTGGTGTACGTTAATGCCCTTGGGTCAATGTTTTCCCCGCATCCGCGGGGGTGATCCCCTTCCGCCTTGATGGCGACCCCACAACCCATAGTTTTCCCCGCATCCGCGGGGGTGATCCTAAGCAAAGGGCGCAATTCGGGATTCTGAGTTGGTTTTCCCCGCATCCGCGGGGGTGATCCTGATACGGTCAAGCAGAATGCCCGCTATAAGGTGTTTTCCCCGCATCCGCGGGGGTGATCCTCGATGCACACAGCAAATGGATTCGCAATGCGGGTTTTCCCCGCATCCGCGGGGGTGATCCTTATGTTACTGTATTTTATCGTATGCCGTCTGGGTTTTCCCCGCACCTGCGGGGGTGATCCTAATTACGTGGCAGGTCTCGTGTCCGGCATACGGTTTTCCCCGCATCCGCGGGGGTGATCCTTACGCTAATTATGAGCAGCTCGTCGGCGGCGTGTTTTCCCCGCATCCGCGGGGGTGATCCTCAGCCCGCCACTCCCAAAACACACACCGTAAAGTTTTCCCCGCATCCGCGGGGGTGATCCCGGCGGCGCGCATAAGCTGCGCCGCTGCCCACAGTTTTCCCCGCATCCGCGGGGGTGATCCGTATAACAAAAAGCACTCAACGGGAGAATGTCCGTTTTCCCCGCATCCGCGGGGGTGATCCTTTTTATGTTGGGAAAACGCATTGGGAACGCCGGTTTTCCCCGCATCCGCGGGGGTGATCCTTGGCGGGAGAAATGCTGAGTAGAATATCGTGGGTTTTCCCCGCATCCGCGGGGGTGATCCCTCAACATCGCCTGCGGTGACTTCGAGCGCGGTGTTTTCCCCGCATCCGCGGGGGTGATCCTACGGACGGATGCACATAAAAAAGTTGCGCTCTGTTTTCCCCGCATCCGCGGGGGTGATCCCGTACTCACGGTTGCCGCTGTGGTCAATTTCATGTTTTCCCCGCATCCGCGGGGGTGATCCCTCGGTCAACGCGCCGCCATGGATATAGGCGATGTTTTCCCCGCATCCGCGGGGGTGATCCTACGCACTGGATACTTGCCTTGTTATGATTTACGTTTTCCCCGCATCCGCGGGGGTGATCCTGCTACCGTGGGAATTTGCAAAAAGAGATTTTCGTTTTCCCCGCATCCGCGGGGGTGATCCTATATTCACAATTTTGCAACCGACATAAATGTCGTTTTCCCCGCATCCGCGGGGGTGATCCTCTTTTGCCGTCATCGTCATCCCTCCCCCATCAGTTTTCCCCGCATCCGCGGGGGTGATCCTTCGGTATTCACTCCTGCGGCGACCTGGGCAAGGTTTTCCCCGCATCCGCGGGGGTGATCCGGTGGTATAATTTAGTTATCCCCGAGAGAGAGGGTTTTCCCCGCATCCGCGGGGGTGATCCTAGCTTCTTTAGCCGATGAAAGCTGAACAAAACGTTTTCCCCGCATCCGCGGGGGTGATCCTGGAAGATTTCACGGAATATCGAGGGTATGTGAGTTTTCCCCGCACCTGCGGGGGTGATCCTAGCCTTGTATGCCTTGCGGACACCCCACCAGAGTTTTCCCCGCACCTGCGGGGGTGATCCCGACCAGATCGTGGATAGTGTATCGCGCGGTGTGTTTTCCCCGCACCTGCGGGGGTGATCCTTTTTCGCGGAGATTCAGCCCCTCCGCTGGCGCGTTTTCCCCGCACCTGCGGGGGTGATCCCAAATGGCGCACGATGTTTGGGTTTTGTCCAGCGTTTTCCCCGCACCTGCGGGGGTGATCCCATGATAATGTTCTTTTTTGCTTTCGCCTTTTTGTTTTCCCCGCACCTGCGGGGGTGATCCCAGCTCCGGCGGCAAAGGCTTTCGGGTATGTTCGTTTTCCCCGCACCTGCGGGGGTGATCCTACATATAGCTTCCAGCGGATACAAAAGTCGCCGTTTTCCCCGCACCTGCGGGGGTGATCCCAAAAAGCTTTTGGAGCAAAGAACCCATGCCTGGTTTTCCCCGCACCTGCGGGGGTGATCCGTCACGCCGTCACTATAGGTTGGATACATTGTAGTTTTCCCCGCACCTGCGGGGGTGATCCCACTAAAAATTTGTATCGCAACCCAAGACAGAGGTTTTCCCCGCACCTGCGGGGGTGATCCTAATGGGCAAGCCCAAAACAACGGAAAAGCTTGGTTTTCCCCGCACCTGCGGGGGTGATCCCGCCTTCATGAAGATTGCGCCATCACTGTTACCGTTTTCCCCGCACCTGCGGGGGTGATCCTAGGAGAGGGGATATTGAGGTATACGATATCAAGTTTTCCCCGCACCTGCGGGGGTGATCCCACCCCAGCGGCATCAGCTAAAGCTCCGGAGGAGTTTTCCCCGCACCTGCGGGGGTGATCCCACTTTCTGCTGTTCGGTACGTGCAGGCTTTACGTTTTCCCCGCACCTGCGGGGGTGATCCGAGTTTGTCAGGATCTTTGCGTTTGTTCCGAAAGTTTTCCCCGCACCTGCGGGGGTGATCCTCAACAATCATCCGTTCAACCTTTCGGCGGCTGGTTTTCCCCGCACCTGCGGGGGTGATCCCAGACAATATCCTCTTTGCGATATTGAGCTTTAGTTTTCCCCGCACCTGCGGGGGTGATCCTACAGAGCTACTTTTGTGTCCGCTGGCAGTTATAGTTTTCCCCGCACCTGCGGGGGTGATCCCTGGAGCATGTGGAGGAAAAGCAGGATCTCCAGGTTTTCCCCGCACCTGCGGGGGTGATCCTGTCGCAAAGCGGACAGCCTTCGCAGGATCCGCGTTTTCCCCGCACCTGCGGGGGTGATCCTTCAGTTGGCGACAGCACAATTGATATTACGCCGTTTTCCCCGCACCTGCGGGGGTGATCCTATTCTTCAGCTAAAGAGGTCATTTTATCTGTCGTTTTCCCCGCACCTGCGGGGGTGATCCCTGTCGATGCTGGCAATAACGTTCAGTCCCTGCGTTTTCCCCGCACCTGCGGGGGTGATCCTCGAACTCGGTCAGGATTGGGCGATTGTCAGAAGTTTTCCCCGCACCTGCGGGGGTGATCCCATATTAGAAACTAAGACGCAATGCGGATACTTAGTTTTCCCCGCACCTGCGGGGGTGATCCTATTATCAGTCAAATTACAGTAAAGCCGAGTTCGTTTTCCCCGCACCTGCGGGGGTGATCCTATTCTTCAGCTAAAGAGGTCATTTTATCTGTCGTTTTCCCCGCACCTGCGGGGGTGATCCTGTATTTGTGCAGCCAATACGTTAAACCGTTTAAGTTTTCCCCGCACCTGCGGGGGTGATCCCGTTCCAGTGCGCGGCTTTGACAAGGTTTAATTGTTTTCCCCGCACCTGCGGGGGTGATCCAGTCCTGAAAGTCCTTTGTGAGGGGCTGTTAAGGTTTTCCCCGCATCCGCGGGGGTGATCCTCGTATTGCGCAGCTTGCGCGGGGCGGCGGCGGGTTTTCCCCGCATCCGCGGGGGTGATCCTCGTACGTCCCCCGTATCAAGTGCTATTTCGTAGTTTTCCCCGCATCCGCGGGGGTGATCCTGCTTGCACAAAAAATTTTCCCGCGCCGACCGCGTTTTCCCCGCATCCGCGGGGGTGATCCGGCGGGCAAGGCATGAATTTTATCATGCCGCCCGGTTTTCCCCGCATCCGCGGGGGTGATCCTACATAGACCGAAACCCATTCCAGAACTTAAAGGTTTTCCCCGCATCCGCGGGGGTGATCCTCAGGGGACACCAATAAATCAGGAGGACAATATGTTTTCCCCGCATCCGCGGGGGTGATCCTCAAAGAGGTTATGCCGCAGGAGTGAGGTAAACGTTTTCCCCGCATCCGCGGGGGTGATCCTTAAGCCCATAAACAGTTGCATACCTGCATCCAGTTTTCCCCGCATCCGCGGGGGTGATCCTAATCATTGTTTATACGCTCATAGGTTGCAGTCGTTTTCCCCGCATCCGCGGGGGTGATCCTCAGCTCCGGAGGGCTGGCAGAAAAAGCTCGAAGTTTTCCCCGCATCCGCGGGGGTGATCCTCGACTTTGTACTTATATCAACCAGAACAACCGGTTTTCCCCGCATCCGCGGGGGTGATCCTGCTCTTTTTTTTGTTCGCCCTTTTCCGTCTTGGTTTTCCCCGCATCCGCGGGGGTGATCCTATAAAAAACAGTCGGCTATACAGTCAATTGGCGTTTTCCCCGCATCCGCGGGGGTGATCCCTTTATTGAGGAACATATTCGGAAAACGGCGCGGTTTTCCCCGCATCCGCGGGGGTGATCCTTATGTTGATGACTTTTATGCCAAAGACCTCGCGTTTTCCCCGCATCCGCGGGGGTGATCCTCCCGCGCGGATGTTGCTTCTCGGTCTCCGTGGAGTTTTCCCCGCATCCGCGGGGGTGATCCCAACGGTTACTTTTTCATGATGGAGGATTGATGGGTTTTCCCCGCATCCGCGGGGGTGATCCTATTGCCACTGGAAGGAGGAACATTGACGTGATGTTTTCCCCGCATCCGCGGGGGTGATCCTGCGACGAATGACGTTGCGACGGACTTGCTGTTGTTTTCCCCGCATCCGCGGGGGTGATCCTCCGACTTCGGCGCAAAGCTGTGTGAACAGTGAGTTTTCCCCGCACCTGCGGGGGTGATCCATGAGAAACAAAATGGAAAACTACACACAGGAACGTTTTCCCCGCACCTGCGGGGGTGATCCTGGAAAAGATAAAATTTGAAGTGAGATCACCTAGTTTTCCCCGCACCTGCGGGGGTGATCCTGCGCAGCGGCAAGCAGCCGAAGCCCCGAGGGCGTTTTCCCCGCACCTGCGGGGGTGATCCTTGGTTTGCGCCGTTTTGATACTCTTCAGTGTAGTTTTCCCCGCACCTGCGGGGGTGATCCGGTCGTAATGACGGCAAACCTCCGTGAATGGCGGCGTTTTCCCCGCACCTGCGGGGGTGATCCTTTGCTTATGAGCTGTGCTGGGCGGCTCTAACGGTTTTCCCCGCACCTGCGGGGGTGATCCGCCGGAATGGGTTGATGTCATACGGTCTAAAAAGTTTTCCCCGCATACGCGGGGGTGATCCTACCGTCCGCCGTTTCGGCTATGCTGTCAAAGTGTTTTCCCCGCATCCGCGGGGGTGATCCCAGGCATATGTCAACCCCTTTTTTGCTGAAAAAGTTTTCCCCGCACCTGCGGGGGTGATCCCAAATACACGCGGCAATATCCGCCATGAACGTGGTTTTCCCCGCACCTGCGGGGGTGATCCGGGATGTCAGTCCCCTCCGTGAAGACCATAACGGTTTTCCCCGCATCTGCGGGGGTGCTCCTCATCAGTTGCAAATGAATTAATTTTGTTTCATATTCCAAGTATTTTGCGCACATATTTTATTACCGAACGTGCGCTAAACGGTTGATAAGGGATAAAAAGGATGCTATAGCTGAAACCATAGCCTACAGCATCACATCGTGCATACGGGCAATCTATGCCGCTGCCATGCAGTCGACCATCCTTTTGCACCTTGACCTTTGTCTCCTGCTCTGATATAATCAAGGGGCGATACAGGCAGGTTAATCGCCCCTGGGTTGCTCTTCTCGGCAGTGTTTACGTTAGCTGGTATGCACTGCCGATTTTTTTACTGCGTGATATAACGTATGCAGTTGATGATAGCTTGGGCATCTATACCTTGAGCGCTAATCCACTCGGGGATTCGGTGATATTGTCTCCAATTACCCAACGGTTGACACCGAGCGCGAGAGACAATGTCGAAACCAACAGAAAACACGGGAAGCACTGTCCGTTACGGAAGGCTTCCCGTGTTTGTTTTTGAAGAAGTAATCGGTTGCTTGCCGAAACACTGCGGCAGAGCGGAGAACTTCAGCCCGCGCGGCAGGTTCGGCGGCTGCGGTTATCGGAGGTCTTCCGGTGTATCGGAATTTTCCGCCGTATCGGAGGGTGCTGTTTCGGCGGAGTCTGCATTGGCATTTGCATTTGAAATTTCGCCGTCGGACTCTTCCCCGCCCTTCTGCGGTTCGTCATCGTTATGCGGCGCAAGCGCAACGCTTGCAACCCTGTGTCCCTCGTCGATTTTCATCAGTCGAACGCCCTGCGTGTTGCGGGAAATGACGGAAATCGTATCGACGGGAACGCGAATGACAACGCCGTCATCACGGATAAGCATCAGATCCTCATTGCCTTCGGAAACTTTGAGGCAAACAAGCTTGCCGGTTTTTTCGGTGATATTCATTGCAATAATGCCCTTGCCGGCGCGGCCCTGAACGCGGTAGGCGTCCTCTTCCGTGCGCTTGCCCATGCCGTTTTCGGTGATGGCAATGACGCAGCTGCCGGGTTTGACCATGGACATATCAACAACGCAGTCGCCCTCGGAGAGTTTGATGGCGCGAACGCCGGAGGCATTTCTGCCCATTGAGCGAACATCCTGCTCGCTGAAACGGATGCTCATTCCGTCCCGTGTGCCGATAATGAACTCATCATCGCCTGCGGAGAGCGCAACACTGATAAGCTCGTCACCCTCGCGGAGGTTTTGAGCAATCAAGCCGCCCTTGCGAATGTTTGAAAAATCGGAGAGCGGGGTTTTTTTGATAACACCCTGCCGTGTGCAAAGAACGAGATAGCCGCCCTCGGTCTGCCTGCCGATGGGGAATGCGGCGGTAACGAACTCGCCCGTCTGCAATTGCAGCAGGTTGACTATGGGCGTGCCCTTTGCGGTGCGGCTTGCCTCCGGAATGGAATAGCATTTTATGCGGAAAGCGCGGCCCTTGTTTGTGAAGAACATGATATAGGAATGAGTGCTTGTGACGAAAATATCCTCAAGGAAATCCTCTTCACGGGTTGCTCCCGCGCTGATGCCGACGCCGCCTCTGCGCTGCGTGCGATAGGTTGCTTCCGCAATGCGCTTGATGTAGCCGTGATGGGTGCAGGTAACAACCATGTCTTCTTCCTGGATGATGTCATCCATATCGATGTCTTCAACGATCTTTGTGATTTCGGTGCGGCGCGGGTCGGCAAAGCGGCGCCGAATCTCGAGCATTTCATCTTTAACAACGCCCATAAGTTTGCCTTCGTCCGCAAGCAGGGAAGCAAGGTATTCAACCGTGCGCTTAAGCTCGCCGTACTCGGCTTCCAACTTTTCGCGCTCAAGCCCCGTCAGCCTTTGCAGCCGCATGTCAAGTATCGCCTGCGCCTGCCGTTCACTGAAACCGAAACGCGCAATCAGCCTTTCCTTTGCTTCTGCGCCGTTTGCACTGGCTTTGATGATGGCAATGACTTCGTCAATATTGTCGAGTGCGATCATAAGGCCTTCCAAGATGTGCAGCCTTTCGCGTGCTTTGTCAAGGTCAAACTGCGTGCGGCGGGTGACAACATCCTTTTGATGCGCAATGTAGTGATAAAGCATTTCGCGAAGGTTGAGCACCTTGGGTTCGCCGTTCACAAGCGCGATCATGATAACGCCGAAAGTATCCTGAAGCTGAGTGTGCTTATACAGATTGTTCAGCACAACGTTTGCATTGACATCCTTTTTAAGCTCGATAACAATGCGCATTCCCGCGCGGGAGCTTTCGTCGCGAAGGTCGGAAATGCCGTCCACGCGCTTCTCGTGAACAAGCTCCGCAATTTTTTCAACAAGCTTTGCTTTGTTGACCTGATACGGAATTTCCGTGACGATGATTCGTGAACGATCGGCCTTGTATTGCTCGATCTCGCTCTTTGCGCGAACAAGGATCTTTCCCCTGCCTGTAAAATATGCATGGCGAATGCCGACATCGCCCATGATGACGCCGCCGGTCGGAAAGTCCGGGCCGGGGATATAGTTCATCAGCTCGTCGATCGTGATATCGGGATTGTCAATCATTGCGGCACAGGCATCGACAGCCTCGCCGAGATTATGCGGCGGAATGTTTGTTGCCATGCCGACAGCAATGCCGTTTGAGCCGTTCACAAGAAGGTTGGGGTATCTTGCGGGTAATACCGCAGGCTGCATCAGCGTTTCATCAAAATTCGGGTAAAAATCAACCGTGTTCTTGTCAAGATCGCGGAGCATTTCGAGAGTGAGCCTGCTCATGCGCGCTTCGGTATAACGCATTGCAGCGGCGGGGTCGCCGTCAACGCTGCCGAAATTGCCGTGACCTTCAACAAGGGGGTAACGAGTGGAGAAGGGCTGGGCAAGGCGCACCATTGCATCGTAAACCGCCGTATCGCCGTGCGGATGGTATTTGCCGAGAACGTCGCCGACAAGGCGCGCGCTCTTCCTGAAGGGCTTGTCGGGCTGCATACTCAGCTCGTCCATTGCGTAAAGAATGCGCCTGTGAACGGGTTTCAGCCCGTCGCGCACATCGGGAAGCGCACGGCTGATGATAACAGCCATTGCGTATGATATAAAGCTGCGCTTCATTTCACCCACAAGGTTTATGGGCAATATTCTGCCGCCTTCAACATCGGTCGGCAGCTCGTTTGTTCCGAGCATTTCAAGATTGGGTCTTTTTTTGTTTTCGTCCATCATATCTCCTGCATGAAAGGTGCGGAGCCTGCCGCAGTCGGTGCATCGCACCTTTCGTCGGTCGTCAAGTCATTGAATCGTGTTAATAATTTCGGATTGCAGAGCTCAAAGCTCTTAATCTGCCGTTTGAAAAATGAAACGTTTCCGAATCAAACGTCAAGGTCGGCAACGAGCTTGCTGTTCCGCTCAATAAATTCGCGGCGCGGTTCAACCCTGTCGCCCATCAAAAGGGTGAAAGTTTCGTCCGCAAGCATTGCATCGTCCATTGTGACGCGAAGCATAATGCGGTTCGCGGGATCCATTGTCGTGTCCCAAAGCTGTTCGGGGTTCATTTCGCCCAAACCTTTGTAGCGTTGAATGTAGATTTTATCCCTGCCGATTTCGTCAAGAGTTCTGTTCAGCTCTTCGTCCGAATAGACATAGCGTTCCGTATTGCCCTTTTTGATGAGATAGAGAGGAGGCTGGGCAATGTAAACATAGCCGCGCTCTATCATCGGCCGCATGTGCCGATAGAAGAACGTCAGCAGCAGCGTGCGAATATGGCTTCCGTCAACATCGGCATCGGTCATGCAGATGATTTTGTGATAGCGGAGCTTGGTTTCGTCAAAATCCGCATCCATGCCCGCACCGAACGCGGTTATCATGCATTTGATTTCCGCATTGCCGAGAATTTTGTCCAAACGGGTTTTTTCAACGTTCAGAATCTTTCCGCGCAGCGGAAGGATGGCCTGAAAATGCCTGTCGCGTCCTTCCTTGGCGGAACCGCCTGCGGAGTCGCCCTCAACGATGAACAGTTCGCATTTTGAAGGATCTTTTTCGGAGCAGTCCGCAAGTTTGCCGGGCAGTGCGGCGGAATCCAAAACGGACTTGCGTCTGGTCAGCTCGCGTGCCTTGCGCGCCGCTTCCCTTGCGCGGCTTGCACTGAGGCATTTGTCGAGAATAAGCTTTGCCTGCGCCGGGTTCTCTTCAAGATAGGTCGTCATGCCGGCCGTCACGGCGTTGTCAACAAGGGTTCTTATGTAGGCATTGCCGAGTTTTGTTTTTGTCTGCCCTTCAAACTGCGGCTCTGTCAGCTTAACGCTGATGATAGCGCTCAAACCTTCGCGGATGTCGTCTCCGGTCAGGTTTTGGTCGCTGTCTTTAAGGATTTTAAACTTTCGGGCGTAGTCGTTGATGACCCTTGTCATTGCCGCACGGAAACCCGCAAGGTGGCTGCCGCCCTCGATGGTGTTGATGTTGTTGGCATAGGTAAAAACATTTTCGCTGTAGCCGTCGTTGTATTGCAGCGCAACTTCAACGCTTGCCGTTTCAAGCGGATTATCGTTCTTTACAGCGGAAAAATAAATCGGGTCGGGGTGCAGAACCTCTTTGTTTTTGTTGATATAGCGAACGTATTCAACAACCCCGCCTTCGTAATGGAAGCTGTCCTGCACGGGCGGGTCGCAGCGTTCATCTGTCACGATGATGCGCACGCCGCCGTTTAGGAACGCAAGCTCGCGCAGCCGTCGAACAAGGATATCGTATTCATAGTTCACTTCGTCAAAAATTTCTTCGTCGGGAACAAAATGAATCGTTGTGCCGTGCTCGTCCGCTCCGCAGCTGCCCACGATTTCAACCTCCGTGACCTTTATGCCGCGGCGGCAGATCTGCCGGTAAATATGCCCGTCCCGACGCACCTCGGCGGTAAGTTCCGTGCTCAATGCGTTAACAACGGAAAGACCGACACCGTGAAGGCCGCCGGAGACCTTATAGCCGCTGCCGCCGAATTTGCCGCCCGCATGAAGCATGGTAAGTGCGACTTCAAGCGCGGATTTGCCGGTTTTGGGGTGAATGTCAACGGGAATGCCCCTGCCGTTGTCAACAACTGTAATGGAGTTGTCCGCATGAATGGTAACATAAATATGAGTGCAGAATCCCGCCATTGCTTCATCGATGGAGTTATCGACGATTTCATAAACAAGGTGGTGCAGGCCTCTTGAATCGGTTGAACCGATATACATGCCCGGGCGGCGGCGAACGGCCTCCAATCCTTCAAGCACCTGTATTTGCGAAGCGTTATAAGTCGTTTCCATTTTTAAAATTATTTCCTTTCAGAGTAAAACCCGCGGCATTTTTGAAAAGCTGCCGCCTGCGGAGCCCTGTCCGCCGGGATTTTTATGTCGGGCTGTTTTGGGGAGAACGCCGACCGTATGATTTAAAACAACCACAAAACGGCGTTTATTTATACAATGTTAAATCAATACAGAATCAATTTTCTGCTGACAGAATTTTTTTGAGTTTGCCGCCGCTGCATTCAAACACCGTCATGTTCGGCACCTGTTCAAGGCCGTCGAGAGTTGTGGATGTTAAAAAGCATTGGCAGTCGAATGCGCTTGAAAGCAGCTCTCGCTGCCTGTCGCCGTCCAGTTCGCTCAGAACATCGTCCAAAAGCAGAACCGGCGCCTCGCCCCGAACGCGGCGCATAAGCGCAAGCTCGCTCAGTTTAAGGCTCAACGCTGCCGTGCGCTGCTGCCCCTGGGAACCGAAAACGCGGACGTCGCGCCCGTTGAGCAGAATGCCGATGTCGTCCCGGTGCGGCCCCTTGGTTGTGCAGCCGCGGCGGATATCCTCCGCCCGTGCCTTGCAGAGTGCGTCCCCGAGTGCGGCGCGCGCGCCGTCGCCCTCGAAGGGAACGGAGGGTTTGTAGTAGGTAAAAAGCTCTTCCGGTTCATGCCCGACAGAGGAATTGCCCGTGATGCTGCGGTTCAGATCCCGCGCAGCGGTGCTGAGCCTGTCAAGAAAATCGCGGCGAAGCAGCATGACCGAACCGCCGAGCTCCGCAAGCTTATCGTCCCACATGTCGAGAAGTTCAATGTTCGGTTCGAACGGAAAACTTGTTTTCAAAAGCGCGGTGCGCTGCTTGAGGGCGGCATTATATTGCTGCAAACGGTAAAAATAGGCAGGTCGAAGCTGGCAAAGCTCCATGTCCATAAAGCGGCGGCGGGTTTCGGGAGAGTCCTTGACGAGGGAGAGATCCTCGGGTGAAAACATTACGGCGTTCAGAACGCCCATAAGCTCGCCCATGCGTCTGATGCGCTGCCCGTCGATAAAAACCTGTTTCGGTGCGCCGGAAAACAGCTTGAGTTCAATGCTGTGCTTCCCCGTTGCACTCACAAGCTCAATGCCCGCATATGCCTTGTCGGAAAGGGAGTTGATAAGTTCCGCATCGCGGCGCGTTCGGTGGCTCCTGCCCAACGCAGCAAGGAAAACGGATTCCAGAATGTTCGTCTTGCCCGCCGCATTTGCGCCCACAATGACGTTAAGCCCCTTTGCAGGCTCAAACCGCAGCTCCGTATAACTTCTGAAACAATAAAGTCTTACGGCGGTGATGTACACGCAAAGCCTCCGCCCTGCCGCATTATGCGGCATTATTACCTTCATTCTATTATACCATATTTTAAGGAGTTCGGCAAGCCCGAAAGGCGCATTTAAAGGTACATTTATATAGGTAGGAGAAATGAGAAATTGGGAGCGGAGAGCGGAGTGCGGAGAGTTAAGAGCGGAGTTTGGAGTGTGGAGAGCGGAGATGAAGGGTGCGGGTTCTCCACTTACCGATGTGCTGAACCCGCACC
>UMHQ01053164.1_pt1 | contig 134033 bp, 109 predicted proteins | sample 1965531 | NCBI WGS metagenome assembly UMHQ01 (sample SAMEA4836098, study PRJEB28245) | human gut metagenome | biome: gut microbiome; material: fecal sample | place: Denmark | collected 2008 | reverse complement strand
TCTTACCGCTCACAAAGGCGTTTAGTTTTTCTGTTCGCTTTTTTTTACCGCCGGTACTCTCCGAAATCTCGGACTCCCCGAAATATCGGGCTTTTATTACCGTTTCGGCACCCTCGTCCACAGTGAACTCTATCCCTGCCGGCAAAAAGAAAAGCTTCTCGCGCGCACTCTCTTCCGCCGCCGCTTTCAGCATCTCCATGCACTCCTCAAGCGTTCGCTCCCTCACTACAGGCACCAGCTCCTCAACAGTTATCACCCTGCGTGTCATAGGCATGGGCGCAAGCGGAGTCTCTGTATAGCTCTCGGTATAAAATTCGTAAGGATATATCACTTCCTTCCCTATCGGACTTCCTGCAAAATAAAACCTGCAATAAGTCATCGATCTGCCGCTTCGTTCATACTCCGTCACATACGGACTGTATACGCTTTCTCCCGTTGCCTCCACCTCCGCGTACACTCTGCCCTGTGCCCTGACAGGAGAAACCGAACCGTCGCTGTACGTCACCTCTCCCTTTATCAGAACATCTCCTGCTTTTACCGAGTCGCCGACTTTGACCGCCGCCGTCCCGACAAGCGCGACTATCCTCGTTACGACGCCGTCGTATAGTGCCTTTATATCTCGGGGCTCATTGCTTTCCACCGGATAAGTATCGTTTTTATCAGTCACCCTGACGGTCAGAACATTGCCCTTGAAGCTCAAAAGCACATACTCCGCCTGCGGCAGCATTATACTGAGCTTATTTTCAATCGCATCTATATCGAGGTCTTTTATCCTCGTTCCTTGGTCTATCCCTATATCGCCGAGCGCTTTGTATACGACTTCTTCGTCAATGCTCCCGCTCTCGACTTCCACCCTTCCGATCCTGCCGCTCATTAAGTAAGCAGCTGCAAAAGAAGCTGCCAGAAAAATCCAGATAATGAAACTCTTCCTTAAAGCCGATACAATAGCCCCCGCTCCTCTTTCTCTTATTACTTTAACATCACATCCGTTTTCTGTCAACCCCCTTAAAGCTTCCTCAAGGTTATTTTTTCCGACACTGAGCACGCTCTCATCGCTCCGAAGTTTCTTTATCCCTACAGGAACGCCTTTCCTAGTCAGATTATTGACGATCCTTTCCATATTGAGACCTTTTACGTATATGTCACATTTCCAATTCATAAAAGTTCCGCCCCCTTGATCCTTCCCTCGATAAGCGCGGTGCCCTTCGATATGTGCCTGATCGTGAGATCCTCCCCCCTTACGACCGCTTCTCCTTCACTGCAATTGAACAACGCCGCTTCACTCGTAAACCGCCTGATACCTTTGTGTCCTTCGATCAGCGCAGCTTTCTCCATATACAAAGTGATCTTTGTCCCCCTCGCCGCACAGGCGATCTCAAGACTGCCTAACAAACCCAACGTATCTTTTTCCGCCATTTTTCACTCATCCCTAAACTGATTTACTTGTTTTCGGTAAACTTTTTACATTTTCCGGCTTTATATATTTTTATGTGATAAATCATGTTAAAATGCCTTGCTAAAAGAAGCGTTATGATTTATAATATATATGTGTTTCAATGCACTGGATTTATTTTTTATTTTTTTTAACGGAGGAAACTATTTTGAGTATTTTATTTATCGATACGGACGGAGAGCTTTGGCACGATAAAGCCGAAGAAATAGGCGCACAGCTTATCCGTATGCCTTACACTCTTAACGGTGAGGAATTCTTCGACGACGGCGGCAAAACTTCCGATTATCTCGATTTCTTCACTAAGCTCCGCAACGGAGGTTCATCCACCACTTCCGCTTTGAACACCAACGACTACATCAATTATTTCGAACCTTGGTTTGCCAAAGGTGAAGATATCCTTTACATTTCGTTCGGCTCTAATTTCAGCGCCACTTTCAACTTTTTGCAGCAAGCTGTAGACGAACTTTCTTCTAAATATCCGAATACCAAATTTTATCGTTTCGATACCGGCTCGATCTCTATGGGCTCAGGATTCATGATGTATTACGGAGGGAAAAAGTTCAACGAAACAAACGGTAATATCGAAGAAACCGTCAAATATCTCGAGGATCTGAAAAAACACGTCTTTACCGCTTTTATCGTCGACGATCTCAATCATCTCAAAAGAGGCGGCCGCCTTTCTTCTGCGGTGGCATTCGCCGGCACTCTTCTCGGGATCAAACCCGTGCTCAAGATCACCGACGCCGAAAAAATCGAAAACGTAGATAAAGTCAAAGGTTCAAAAAAAGTGAACGACTCAAAAAAAGTCGTTTCCTACCTTGCCGATGAATTCAAACTCCACTGCATCGACACCGTCAATTACGACGTATGGATCATGCAAGCCGACTGTCCGGACGCCGCTGAGGCCCTTAAAAACGAAATACTCGCCGCTGCTCCGCAAGTCAAGATTCATGTACAGTATGTGGGGCCGGTCATAGGTACGCACTGCGGTCCGGGGACTCTCGGCCTTATATTCTATTCCGATAAAAGATGATCCTATCTGAATGAAACAATCAGCCGCTGATTCATCAGCGGCTTTTTCTTTCCGGCTCCGTCTATGCCCTGCTACGATTAAATCCGAACCGAATATCAGTCTTTCGAGTCCTTATAATTACAACATATAATTGCCGCGCGTTTGACCGCCGCGCTGTTTGTCCGATACGTTTTATATCTGCTGTGTATCGAACTCAGCGTTCCGCAATGACAATTTAATATTGACAAACAGATATAATTATGAAAACAGAATCACCGATCACCTCCCATCACCTCGGACGGGACTTCACGTTGGAAACCACGCTTTTCATTTTGTCGAGCCCTACAAAATACATTTCGTATTTTTCGTAAAAAACGTACCCGCTCTTTTCGAACATCCTGAGTGAAGGGATATTTTCTTCAAAGCAGTCGCCGAAAACATTATCGCAGAACGAAAATAAATATTCAGTAAAAAAAGTTACGGCTTCCGTACCGTAACCTTTGCCGGAATATTCTTTTCCCAGGATTATTCCGAGTGAAATATTTTTTTCGTTGCAAAACGGTTCCGCCAAAAAGACATATCTGTTAAAATGCATGTAACCGATGAGTTTTTCATCCAGAAGCAAGGCTACACTCGTATCAGACGCCGTAAGTTTTTCCCAGAAATTTTCAAAGTCGTCCTCATCCTCAACGGGGGCAAACCCGGCAGGAAGGGTATTTTCCGCATCGGCAAGGATTTTTCTGAGACTCGCTTTGTCTTTTTCGGCAAGCAGTCTGTAGGTCAGCCTTGCGGAAGTCAGAACATTTCCGTACATTCCTATCATTGTCTTTTACTCCTTTTACGTCTTAAGACAAGGACGGGACCTCAGAAAAAACATAAATTGTCCTGATACTTCCCCGAGAACAAAAGCTGAAATAAAAAGCGGGAAACTCAGATAAGATCGTCTATCAGATTTTCGAGAGATTCGTCCGTTTCGTAAACTTCGTTCAATTCTATCACATGTCCGGGAGCCGTGCCTTTTCCGCTTTGAGCGCGGGGAACGGTTTTCCCGGTTTCGGCGCTTTTCACGCCCATTCCTTTATTTTCTCTTTCGGCAGACTCCGCATTTCCGTTCCTTCCGGCCGCATCAGTCAGTTCCTCGGCTTCATGACGGACAGCTGCAGTCTCTTTTCTTTTCCCTGCCATGACATAAACTTCGGCTATCGGAGTTTCCTCGGATTCCGCCGCGAATTTTTCCAATGTTTCATCGATCCGACGCGACAAACGCTCATAAGTCTGTCTTTGCGCGGGAGCAAGTTCGCCGAGTATCTTCTTCGCAAAAAACTCCCACTTGGATTTGAATACTCTGACTCTCTCCATTTCGGCGTCGGCAAGCTTCCGTGCGTCCGCGATTATCTCGGCTGCTTTCTCGTTGGCATAAAGCAGCGCCATGGATACGTTGCTCTGCGCCTTTTTCATTTCAGCCAGTTCTTCTTCGAGCTTTTTATTTTCGTCCACAAGCCGGAATATCCGCTCCTTCTGATCCGCCATCACCTCATCGGCAAGCGCATATTTTTCCGCAAACTCGTCTACCTCGTCGATATCATATCCCCGAAAAACTATCTTGAATTTCTTCGGATTGGGTTTTGCTTCTATCACTTCTTCCCTCCGGTTTCCTTTCTGCAAACATTTTGTCCCGCCGGACTTCGCAACAACTCCTTCAAAAATCAAACTCACTCTTCCGAAAGCATTCTGTGCTTTAACTCGTAAAGTTCCTCGCTCAGGTCAACTTTATATGTCTGAGGCTTCTGCAGACGCTTATATTCGTCCCAGAAGCTGTCCAGGCTTTCGGCTGCATGTTTTCTGATATCGCTGACCTTAGGCGAAACATATACCTTTTCCCCTTTCCTGTACACCGGTATGAGCAAGTTTTCCGCATGGAAATCAGTCACCGTCTTTTTCTTCCATCTTTCCGTGGAATGGATAAGCTGATAGGGAAGCTTTTCGTCTATGACCTCATGTTCAAGACAAATCACGTCTGCAAGCGCTTTGTTATCCTTGTCAGAATAAAGCCTCATCACCTTTTTGAAACCGGGATTTGTGATCTTTACGGGATTGTCGGATATCTTTATGCGCGGTTCAAGCTCGCCTCTTTCGTTTTCCACCGCAGCCAGCTTATAAACTCCGCCTAAACTCGGATTATTGTGACTCGTTATCAGATAAGTCCCTACCCCGTAAATGTCTATCTTGCTGTTCTGCAAACGCAGAGACTGTATGGTATACTCGTCAAGATCGCCGCTTGCGAAGATCTTTGCGTCCCTGTAACCGGCGGCATCCAGCATCTTCCTCGCCTCTTTTGATAAATAAGCCAGATCCCCGCTATCCAGACGTATCCCCGTGGGCTTGTGCCCTTTTGCCTTCAACTCGTCAAATACCCTGATCGCATTCGGAATACCGCTCTTAAGAGTATCATATGTATCCACAAGCAACAGACAACTGTCTGGAAAAAGCTCGGCGTACGCCCTGAAAGCTTCAAGCTCTGAAGGAAAAGCCATTATCCAGCTATGAGCGTGCGTGCCCTTCGGCTGAAAATCAAACATCCTGCAGCTGAGCACGTTGCTCGTGGAATCACAACCCCCTATCACCGCCGCTCTCGCTCCGTATATTGAAGCGTCGGGAGCCTGTGCCCGCCTGAGTCCGAATTCCACCACAGAAGCGGGCTGAGCAGCCCTCACTATCCTGCTTGCCTTCGTGGCAATAAGAGTCTGAAAATTCACTATGCACAACAACGCGCTTTCAAGTAACTGCGCCTGAAATATCGGCGCTTTTACTATCATTATAGGCTCTGTGGGATATACGACAGTGCCTTCCATCATAGCATATACATCCCCGGTGAATCTGAAATTCCTCAGCCTTTCAAGAAAACCATCAGAAAAATGCGCCTTCTCACGAAGAAATTCTATATCCTCTTCTTCAAAATGAAGATTTTCTATATACTCTATAGCTTGCTCCAGCCCGGCTGCAATACAAAAATTGCTCTCGTCATACGCTCTGTAAAACAGATCAAATACTGCCTCTCTGTTGTCCAGTCCGTATTCCGCATAACCGTTCATCATTGTCAGCTCATAAAAATCCGTAAGCATTGTAAGATTACGTTTCAGTTCCATTTTCCCTCCTTCGCATGACGACCGACGCGGCTTACAACAATATATCTTTATAGCTTATATCTTTACAGCTTTTTTGCCCTCAGTCGCAATATCGGTGTATTTCCTTCGGCCTTTTCGCTTTTCCCGGAATCTTTTTCAGCCCGGCACGATCACATGCCTTTCTCTGGAAAACTGAGCTTTTCTCTTTTCCGTCCCGCCCGTTGCTTCTTCATCGATCCTTTCGCGAAACGACTTCGGCTTCCTTTTCCACGCTTTCGTTATCCTCCGCGGTATCTTGCAATTGTCCGCGACCGACCTGTTCTCCGGCTTTTTCTTCAGGAGCAGCGGCTTTGCCGTCACCCTCTTCAGGCGACGCCGCGGTCTGCCCGGTACCGCCCCCGCCGGAATGATCTTCTCCCGTCAGAAGTGCCTCGGCATCCGTTCCGCCGTTTGTCTGCACGTCCTCGCTCCCCTCGTGTATGACCGTTTCTTCGGTCTGTCCTCCGCCGGAGCAATCATCTGCGGAAGCAGCGGCTTTGCCGTCACCCTCTTCAGGCGACGCCGCGGTCTGCCCGGTACCGCCCCCGCCGGAATGATCTTCTCCCGTCAGAAGTGCCTCGGCGTCTGTTCCGGCGTCTGTCTGCACGTCCTCGCTCCCCTCGCGTATGACCGTTTCTTCGGTCTGTCCTCCGCCGGGAAGCGCTGCTGCCGGCTGCTTTTTCCGGAAAAATCTCTTCAGTTCTTTTCTGAATATTATCGCATAACCGATTAGTCCGGCTATTATCCCTATAACGGAAACAAGCTGTGATACTCTTATCCCCGTCTGCAAACCGAAAAACTCAAAATACAACGGATCGGTACGCAGGCCTTCCACCCAGAGTCTTCCCAGCCCGTACCAAAGAAAGTAAGAACTCACGAAGAACCCTTTGCGATACCACTTATATTTATAGATAAGTATCATAAGCAACGTAAATCCTATTACATTCCAAAGGCTTTCGTAAAAAAAAGTGGCATTGTACCAGCCCGGCAGACCGCCTTCGATCTCCGATGCCGTCGGGTTCTCGATGTACACCGCAAACGGGAACCACTGAAGATCCGGATTTGTTACGGGAAGTCCGTAAGCTTCCTGATTCACGCAGTTGCCCCATCTTCCTATTGCCTGAGCTATCATAACTGCCGGCGCACAGCAATCTGCCACTTTAAAAATATTGTGCTTTTTTATAAGCGCAACGATCACCATTGCCACCAGTCCGAGAATTATTCCGCCGTAAATTCCAAGGCCTCCGTTCCTGAAATTAAAAAAAGTGCTCCAATCTACGGTTTCATCCTTATACGGAAACAAATACGGATACAGTCTTGCCCCCAAAACACCGGCAGGCAGCATTGCAAGCGCATAAGTAAATACCGGATTTTCGTAATTTTTGTCTTTTTTATCAAGCGTGTTTATGCCGAATTTCTTCATCAAAGCCGACACTATCACCATCGCGACCACCATCCCGGTCACAATAAAAATCGCATAAAAATAAATCTTGATCCCAAACACGGTAATACCCGGTCTGTTCAATAAAAATGCTGACATTTCATCCTCCGTAGCATCAACTGCAATAGTATTATATAACTATTGTTTCTTCTTGTCAATGTTTTTAATTTGCCGCCGAAAGCAAACATTGTCGAATCAAAGAATAAAAACAAACACCTTCCTGCCTCTTGAAAAATATCCTTCACTGCCAGTCAAAAGCCCTTTTAAGCTTGGTTAATACGGATTTATGCATGACCTTTACCGATATGTAACTCATTCCGAGTTTCTCGGAAATCGCTTTGAGCGTATATCCTCCGTAATAATGCAGCACGATCACTTCCCTTTCTCTATCCCTGAGCTTTTCAAGCTGTTTTGCCAGCTCTTCCAATGCCTCTTCCTTCAATATGCCCGCATCGATATTATCGGCGTTATATATATTCTCGCTCAGTTCGCAGAATGGTTTTCTTATGCGCATCCAGTCCGTGACTGTATTACGCGTAATGGTATAAATCCACGTAGAAACCGAAGCCTTGCTTCTGTCAAAGCATGAAAATTTATCGCATACCTTCGTGAAGATCAAAGACACTATATCTTCAACGTCCTCTCTCTTCCTCACTTTCCCGGATACATACCTTGTAACCTTGTCCCGGTATTCCAGATAAACAGTCTCGGGTGAAATAACTTCATTCATCTTTGTCTCTCGTTTTTCCTGCCGCAGCATAAATATTGCCTGCAGCATTTACCATCTTCAGCTCTTCGTCAGAAAGCTCGCCGCTTTCTTTGCCGTCGATCCCGTCTATCAAAGAACTCAATCTTTTATTGCAGACAAATTTCTGAAAATCGAAAAGCAACAGCAGTTTTTTGTCCATATGTCCTCCGACAGCATTTTATGAAACCGTGGTATTTTGCCGACCGTCCGACCCGATGTATCACGACACACAGTATATCGTCCGTATTTGTATCATGCACACAGTATGGCGTCCTTGTTTGCATCATGGCACACCGGATGTCGTCCGTATTGCTGACGTCGGGCAGTTCCGCAAAACACACCGTTGGCCACACTTCAGCTCCGTTACTGCGGCTCGGGCGCTTCGATACTTCCTTTTTTCTTTGCTTCCTTCGCGCATTTTATCATTCCGGTAATCATCAGCACCGCAAATCCGACAGCAAATAAAACGCACAATCCCTCGGATAAGTATACCAGAACTATAAGGCTCATATTGACCAATGAAGAAAATACTATGCTGAAAGATAACATCAGTGCCGGGAATATCAAAGGTATAAGGGATATGCATATTATCCCGGCTATACTCTTCCCGCACTTCTCGTCTGACAAATTGTAATATTTTTTAGAATAAAAACCTATCAGAAAATAAATCAACGCACTCAAGAACGCTAAGCCCAGCACGACTATTATAAAAAAACTAATCCCCACTATCGCAACTATGACTTTCGCAATCGCTTCGCCGAAATTTTCGGCGTCGATTTTCTGCATCGTGAAAACGCTCAGAAAAATCATTGCGGCGGCTATAACGCATGCTGCTGCCGTTATAAAAGAAAAAGCCGACGCACATTTGAATATTTTACCGGAAACGTTCATTTTCCCTCCTCTTTCTTAATCTGTGCAATTTTGCAGCGTTTTTTGCGTGTCTTGACAAAACACCGTATTTTTCCGACATTATACCATATCCCTCCCCATTAGTCAATCGCTGATTTTACATATCAAAAAAGCTCCGCATACCGCGAAGCTTTCCCGGACATTTTTCTGTCCGTCACTTTATTATCTCATACTTGCCTATTAACGGCAATCGTTTTGTGTCGCCGCTGACCGCGTTTACTATTCCCATTATCGTCAGTACTATGATCCCTATATAAACGGCAATGAATACTATCCATCCGAGTATGGGTATAAGCAAAAGCACCCATGCGATTATCGAAAATATTATCTCGGTTATAAACAATACCGCCCCCTGATTTGCATGAAAACGAACAAATTTGTCCTCCTTCGCTACCAATATCGGTATCAGAACAAGGATCCCAAGATATGCAAGCACTGCCAAAAACTTTGCACTTGTATTGCCCGGCTTTACGGGCTCGCCCTCGTTAACGGAAAAATCAGGCGCTTTGTTGCTCAGAACAGCACCGCATGAAGAACAAAACGCTTCTCCGGGATTTACTCGCTTTCCGCATTTAGGACAAACACTCTCATTCCCCTCTTTTCCTTCATTGCTCTCCGACGCCTTGTTCTCTTCGGCTTCGCTGCTTCCGGTTCCGACTTTTTCTGCTGAGTCTGCATCTTCCTTTACTGTCTCCTCCCCTTTGCCCGAAGCAATATTCCTCAGATCCTCACCGCAGCTCGGACAATAAGACGTACCGTCTTTTACCTCAGTTTTACATCGTGGACATATCATGTTGCCACCTCCGGTTATTTTTATATCGCTTTCGCGTCATAAACTGAATGCCTTCAGCATTTTCCCGACTATTCTGCCATCGCCGGCTTCCATAGCCGTATTTCTTTACCCTTTCTGCAAAAAAGCTCCTTAAGCCTGCTTGTAAAAAATCCGTCCTGCTTATTTGTGCCCTGCTTCTCAGAACGCAAACTTCAGAACGGATCCGTTCTTTTTTTCGATCTATGTACCTGTTATGTTTTTATCTTCCAAGCCATCCGCCGTCAACCGCTATTGTGAAACCGTTTACATAATCGCTTGCGGACGAAGCAAGAAATACTGCCGCTCCCATGATATCATCCGGCGTTCCCCATCTTCCTGCAGGTATACGGTCAAGTATCGCTTCACTGCGCTGTGCATCCGCTCTCAATGCCTGAGTATTGTTTGTAGCCATGTATCCCGGAGCTATGGCGTTCACATTTATCCCGTACTGCGCCCACTCATTTGCCATCGACATGGTTATCCCGCGCACCGCACTCTTACTGGCTGTATAACTGGGAACCCTTATTCCGCCCTGATACGACAGCATGCTCGCTACGGATATTATCTTGCCGCCGCTCTTCTGCTTCATAAACTGACGCGCCACGGCCTGCGAAAGGAAAAACAGCGTCCTGGCATTTACATTCATCACAAGATCCCAGCTGCTCTCGGCAAAATCTATGCAGTCCTCCCTCTTGATCACGCCCGCGTTATTTACGAGTATATCTATCTTTCCGTATTTTGCAAGCGTAGTTTCGATTATCCTGTCGATAGGCTCAAGTGTCGACAAATCTTCCGTCATAAATGCGAACTTGTCCTCACCGATGATTTTAAGAGTCTCTTCGCTGGATACCTTCGAAACTCCCATCACCTTCGCTCCCGCTTCGGCAAATGCACGACAAAAGCCCTGTCCGAGACCGGTATCGCTCCCGGTAACAATGGCAACTTTTCCGTCAAGTTTGAATTTATCAAGAATCATCTGAAATACCTCCGTATACTTTTCTACTGCCATTTTAAAACATATAAATCCTTTTTGCAATAACCTTTTCAAACCGATTTATACACAAAACGGACTTGCTTCACGAAAATACCCCCAATAACGAAAATACGTATATTATCAGGAATAACGATACAGCCGATATCACCGTCGTCCACACCACTAGCTGACCCGCAAGAACTTCATCGTTTTCCATCTCCATGGCAAGTATCGCCGAACTTACCGCCACAGGACTTGCAAATAACGCTATGAATGTTGCCGCATACTCTCCCTTCATGTCAGGGAAAACAAAATACGCCGCCGTCAGACAGACTGCTGGAACGATAAAGTTTCTCAGCGCAACCCCGACCGTTATGTATTTCGCAAGATCCTTTACCGCGGAAAATTCAAATTGCCCGCCGAGAACCACCAATGACAACGGCGTTGCCACCTGCGCCACACTCTTCAGCGCCTCGCCCAGAAAATTATATGTTAGAGTTTCCTCTGCCGCGTTCCACTCTCCGAACAGCCTGAAATCAGACCCGTTTGCGGTGAGTATCTCCCTCACGACAAGAAATACGACTCCCACGGCTATCCCTATTATCAAAGGATTAGTCACTATCTCCTTTATCACCTTTTTGACATTTACCTTCGTGCCCTTCCCCTTGAACATGGATAACGACACTATTGCCAGTACGTTGAATATCGGTATCGAAAATGCAGACATCAGACTGGCAGCTGCAGCGCCTGCCGATCCGTAAAGACTCGTCGCCAAAGGCACTCCGATTATTGCATAATTGGACCTGAACGAACACTGCAGCAATGCGCCTCTTTCGTCAGGCTCCTTTATACAAAACCTTACATATACCGCGCATACCGCAAATACTATAAGTATCGCAGAACATGCAAATATCAGGAATGCAGGGTCTATATTCGAAATCGATTTGACATCGTATACATTTTTGAACAGCAGTACCGGAAGAAATACCAGATAACATATCCTGTTTGCTTTTTTGAGAAATTCGGCGGTCAGTACCCCTGCTCTTTTCAGAAAATACCCCAGTGCCATCTGTATTATTATCGGCGCCACCGCGCTTACCGAAAACAAAAAAGGATCTGTTTCTGCACTCACGCCCGCAGCAAGCAATACATTTTTCATCAGTCTATATCGTAAAAGGGGTCAAGATATTTCCTTGTGCCTTTGACCATCAGATCAAACAGCTCCCTTCCCTCCTCAAAACTCAGCCCCGAACACAACGGCTGATTTATAAACGAAGCATATATCTTTCCGATATCCCGTTCCTTTATTCCTTTATAACACGCGTTTATATTCGAACTGCATCCCGCGATTATTTTCCTCACGCTCTCGGGAAGCCTGTCTCCCGCTATCGGCCTAATCCCGTCACATGAAATCAGACAGTCCGTTTCCGTTATGTCGCCTTCATTCAGCCAGGATACCTGTCCTCTGTTCGGCAAGTTGACATTCGTGACCAGGTCGCCTTCTCCCAGAAGCGCCTTCATTATGCTCACCGCTTCTTCATCGGAATGCTTAAGACTTATCTCCCGTTTACCGTTCGCCGTTTCCTCGCCTTCCCTGATGAGCCTTTCCCTCTCGGCCTTCCTGTACTCTACGCTCGTAAGATGGAACAACCACTTCTCAGCCCCGTCTTTTCCGTTCAGAAATCTTCCGCTTTCAAAAAACTCCGCCAGATGTCTGTCGCCTGCCGCGCCCAAAGCCCCGTATCGCCTGAAAAGCTCCATTTTGACTTTATTACCGTAATAAAAAGGCGAAAGAGCGTAATCCCCGGGCTTTACCCCAGGCATTTCACAGTATCCCTTTTCATAATACCTTTCTATGAACCCGGGAAGCATATCCATCACGTTTTCGCCTCTGCAGTGAGCGCGCGAGATCCATGTGAAATGATTTATCCCGACGGCATCGGTCCTCATTTCTTTCCTTTCCGGTCTTGAACTTCCCGTCATTTCCGCATACACGCAACACAAAAACTCCTGCGCGTGAAATACCTCGTGACAGCAACCGAACGCCTTTATGCCGGGAAATACGTCATACAGCGTCTTGACGCATATGCTCATGGGATTGGTGAAATTTATCACCCATGCGTCAGGACAATGCTCACGCACAGCCTTTGCAAACCCTTCGTACAACGGAACGGTACGCATGGCTCTCAGCACTCCTCCCGGTCCGGCAGTGTCGCCTACAGACTGATAAATGCCGTATCTTTCGGGCAAATGAACGTCCGTTTCCATTTCGTCAAAGGTACCGGGCAATATGCTTATCACCACGAAATCAGCGCCTTCGAGGGCTTCGCCGAGAGTTTGGCAGACTTTGTATTTCCAGACAGATACGGTTTTTTCGTTGCCGTTTATCCTCTCCCCTATACGTTTGTTCCTTTCCGCCGCAGGGATATCGATATCATAAAGCGCTATTTCGCCCGTAAGGTCCGACGTAAGCGCGAGGTCCGTCATGAACACCCGCGCCCATTGTTTGGATCCTCCTCCGATATAAGCAAGCTTGATCTTTTTCATTTTTTCCTCCGTATCTTAAATAATTCTACATTGAATTCTTTTTTTTGTCAACGCTTTTTTAAAATTTCCCGTATTTCGTCCTTCATTTCCTTTCAAAACAAAAAAGCGTGAGTGTTATCACGCTTTCCGATCTATTCAGCTGTTCTGCGTTCATACCGATTAAACTTCCGTACGGATAAAACTCCCGTACGGACGCCTTTCTTGGTCAGCATTTTTCCTCTTCGGAGTCGCTTATCCTCTCATTGCCCGGCAGCCAATTACGGAACGCTATCTTTCTTCTGTCAGGAACAATTCCTTGATAAGACACTTCGCTTCATCGCAAAGCAGTACGGAATCTCCTGTGATTATCACTTTTCGCGGCGCCAGGCAAATCAGATTGTACATGAGCTCGCTGTCTTCGCTCGCTGAAGGCGAAAAAAGCCGCATTTTTTCTATATGAGCTCCCTCTTCGTCGTATAAGGTATAACCCGCAAGAGTAAAATCCACGGTCACTTTATCTATAAGCGACGGTATGGAGGACACTAAATATCTGAGAAACTCTCCGCGTACCTCCGCGTCGGCAGCCACAAGACTTCCTTTCCCCGTTATTTCGGCAATTTCGTTCCATCTGTTCTTGAGCTCCTCGAGCCGGAACATAAACAACCCGTCCATATCGATGTCGCTCAGCTTTTCAAGGCTCTTGAGAACTATTCGCTTGTCTGTACCGCTATCAAAAATACTCATGGTGTTTATGAGAGTCTCAGTCAGCAAATCTCCCTGTTTTAATCTCAATTTTACCGCCAAATACTCCGCCTTGAAACCGAGAGATATCACCTCCGAAACTGTGTCAAGTAAATTTCGCCTTATTTTTTCCGCAACAGTTTCGTCATAATTGACCCTGAGATAGCTTGTTCCCTCATGACAGACTATCCCTCCGCTTACTCTTCCGGCAGGCATTCCCTTCCCCACCTGACGGCGTATGTGCTCCAAATAAAAACTTTTTTCCTGACTGATACTTATCACACTGCTTTTCATAAGAGGATTATATGCCTCAAACCTTATTTTCATACTATCGAAATTTGCTGAAACCCTTAGCGTAAAAGAAAAATTTTTTCGCCTCCGAAAAAAGCTTGTAAAAAAAATGCAAAAATGTTATAGTATTATAATGAGGATGATCCTTTTCGATCATCTGAGCTCCGACTCGGATAAAACTTCTCCGGCTCGGTAAAGAGGTCATAATGAGTATCGATGTTTATTATTTCACCCATTACTTCAATGACGAAGCTTACCACTTCAAGGTCTACGACACCGGCAATTCGCGCGTGGTAGAATGCAACGGAACTGATATTTTACCGCTCTCTAACGATAAATTCGGTTTTTGTGACAACCAAGGCAATCAGCATATCCTCAGCTTTTCATTCGGCTTCGGAAACCGCCGCTGTTTTATCGACAACGTAAAATACAATTACCTCGGCGAAACCAACTGGTACGACAGCATTTTTGTCCTGATTCCCTTGATTTCCATGATATTTATCGGCTTGTCGGGTTTTTTCATCGCACTGCTCAACCGTTACATCCTTAGGACAACTCAAAACTCCCTGCTTCGCTTTGCTCTGTGCTTTGCCGTTACCCTCATTTCAATAACAATCGTATCAGTCGCTTCCTTTTCTATCAACTTGATTACGGGACTCTGATAATAAATTTTTCGTTCCGGTTTCCGTTCACCGGAATACGCGATCCCGCCGTAAGTGTTTTTCCGGTTTCCGTTCACCGGAATACGCGATCCCCGTTAAAATTTAACAGGAGAAAAGATAATGTCTCAACACATCCTCATTCCGGGCCCCCTTCTCAACGAAAAAGGCTGTCCGGTGCAAGCCGGGTACTCCACACGACCCGTTATGATATATGATCGTTCCATGATAAAAGCCGGCCCCATGAAAATTAAGGAATGGGACTATTATTACGCCGGAAACGACGAATTCGGTACAGCCCTCACCCTGGCAGACAATTCCTATATGGGGATTATTTCCGTAAGCTTTCTTGATTTTAAGAAAAAGAAATATAAAACAGTCTCAAGAATAAACCTTTTCACCATGGGCAAAACAAAAATGCCATCTTCTCCCCTCTCGGGAGACGTGACATGCGAAAAAAAAGACTGTTATATCTCCTTCAGACATCCCGACGAAAATACGAGAAGACTTGTCTGCATGATGAAAAACTTCGATGAAAACAAAGACTTCGAATGTGATTTCACACTTTGTTCTCCTCCCGAAGACTTTATGACAATAGTGATACCCTTCCATAAAAATACAAAGGCATTTTATTATAACGTAAAAATAAACTGCATGACGGCACAAGGAAAACTTCGTTGTGGAAACGATGAAAGAACCTTCGACCCCGCTTCCTCGATGGGACTCCTCGATTGGGGAAGAGGAGTCTGGACATACGACAATACATGGTATTGGGCAAGCCTTTCCGCCCGCGATGAAAACGGCACCCCCTTCGGCTTCAACCTCGGCTACGGCTTCGGCGATACCTCGAAAGCTACCGAAAATATGATCTTCTTCGACGGTAAAGCCCATAAAACAGAACATGTTATATTCTCCATCCCGCGCTCCGATAAAGGCAAATACCTCTATACCCGTGAATGGAAAATATCTTCCGACGATAACCGCGTGAATCTGAGATTTACTCCCGTCCTGGACAGGACAGACAATACCGACCTTTTGCTCCTCGCTTCACTGCAGCATCAGGTTTTCGGATACTTCAACGGCACACTCGTCAAAAATAACGGCGACGTCATCCACGTGGATAACAAGCTCGGCTTCGCCGAACGCGTGACCAACAGATGGTAAACTGTTTTTCAGTCATGCATGATAATCTGCCTGAAAAAGAATTTTATACCTATGCGCCACGCTCTTATTCCGGAACCGACTCTTGAGCATGACCCGTTCTTCTCCGGGCCGGAAATTCATGCAAGTCTCCTTTTTCGGACAAATAATACACGCAATAAATATCAGATAAATACTTGCACTTTTTACGTGCAAATCGGAGGTTTCAATGACTTACAAAACAAAAGGTACCTGTTCTTCCATGATAGACTTCGAAATTGAAAACGGCATACTTAAAGACGTGCGTTTCACAGGAGGCTGCAACGGAAATCTGCAGGGTATTTCCGCACTTGTAAAAGGCATGCCGGTGGATGAAGTGATAAAAAAGCTCAAAGGTATTGACTGCAGCGGCAAAGGAACAAGCTGCCCCGATCAGCTTGCCAACGCGCTCATACAAGCCACCGAAAAATGACACCGTGCAGATATCGGTTTGCGGAATAAAAAATCGTCGGCAGTTGCCGACGCTTTTTATTTTTATTGTCTTTATCAGATGTCAGATTTTTGATACCGCGGTTTATTTCCGTAATGTTTTTTTATTCCCTCCAAAAGACTTTGTTTTACATTATACTTATCCAAAAGCGATTCAATATCTTCGGTTTCGGGGAAAGAATCGCGTTTCTTCACACAGCGAAGCATCAGATTTTTCGGCGAATGGGCAAATTCCACAAATTCAAATACATCAACGGCGTACCCGCATCTTTTCATGAGCTCCTCCCTGACGCTGTCGGTCAGAAGCGCACAGAATCTGTCCTTTATGACGCCGCCCGCCCCGGTAAGCAGATCGAAATCTCCGCCTTTTCCGATGATCGAATTTATCTCGTGCTGACAGCAAGGTACGCTGAGGACCCTCTTCACTCCGTGCGTGGCAGCATAAAGTAATGTCGCGTCGGTGGCGGTGTCGCAGGCGTGCAGACTCATAAGAAGATCGGGAGTCCCGTTGAACATATTATGCTTTGTTACGTCTCCGGCATAAAAAGATATTCCGCTGCAGTCGTATTTTTCCGCCAGCGAACGGCACAGCTCTACCGTTTTCTCGTTTATATCGTACCCTATCACCACAGCCTTTTTCCCGAGTATCCGGGTAAGATAATGATAGCAGAGGAATGTCAGATACGATTTACCGCACCCGAAATCAAGCACGGTTATCTCTTCTCCTTCAAAATCCTTCAGAGTATCGTCTATAATGCTTATAAAACGATCTATCTGTCGGAATTTTTTATTCATATCCTTTATTATTTTTCCCTCCGCGTCGCATACCCCGAGATCCGCAAGTATACTGACCGGCATGTCCTTTCCGAGAATATAACTTTTTTTTCTGTCGTTTTCACGGTCGGCGGCTTTGTTGCGCACATTCCGGCTTCTGACCCTGACGCTGCCCTTCTGTGAACATAATACCGTCACTGTTTTATCTTCGTGCATAAATACGTATTGTTTATATCCGTCGCAGTTTTCCTCAAACCACTCCCTCAGTCCGTTTGCGGCTATATTCTTATGAAACGCCTGCTTTTGCGTGAAGCACTCCGCCTGAAACATTTCTTTCCCTTTTATAGTCACAGGCCTTATGCGTATGCTTCTATATTCTTTCTTTTCAGCCGGATCGCTGACGCTTATGAGCGTCAGCGTGCTTTCTTCTTTCAAGCCTTCAGCTACTTCTTCTTTCACGGCCTCTTTCTCCTTCTGATCTTCTTTACCTGCCTTTATCAGTCTCCGTACAGCAGTCCCGTAAGCTTTATGACCTTTTCCCTGTCTGCTCCGTACAGACCGAATACTGTCTGATCGGATCTTCCCAGACTCCTCAGAAGTATGGCATGGAGTTCTTCCTTGTGCCTGTAAGAAGAATAAGACATATTATTCCTTTTCAGCCTTTCATACAGATCGTCCGCAGCAGCTGCAACCGTATCATACGGCATCAGATAATAACCCATTGCCTTAAAGGTCAGGTCGGCGATCACATCGGCGCACATTTTTTTGCTCCTTGGAAATTTCGAAGGCGTCCTGACAGTATGCAGATAGTACCCCATATGTATATCAAATCGGTCGGATGTATAGTGCATCAGCGCAAAATGCAGAGCTGTATGCTTTGCGGCAAGCGTATAATCTCCGGATGTCAGAACGTTATTGATGAAAAAACGTGCGAAATATTTGTTTTCGCTGTGCAGAGCTTTCAAAAACGAGCGCGGCTTGGAAAACCTCTTGCAAACATAATCCATTACCACGGCGCACGATTCTCCCGATATATTGTATAAAACGTTTATATCCTCCCCGCATCTGTCAAGAACACTCCTCGCAAAACAGTCGCAAAGATTTTTTTCAACGGAAAATATCTCTTCGTTCACGCTGCCTTCTATAAACATCTGTGCAAAATCAAGCATTGCTCTGGAGGTATTTCCGCAAGGATCAGTCTTAATGAGCCGGCTGTAATACTTTTTCGCTTCTTCGTATCTGCCCGTTTTCAGCATGGCGTTTCCCATGTAAAGCAAATACACTGCAGCGGGAAAATCTTTTTCGGTTTCACGGCGGCAGATCGACTCTACACGTTCATAATCGCCGTCTTCCAAGAGGTATTCAAGATATACGCCCGCATAATCAGGAGAAAATTCCATGCTTTCCTTTATGCTTTTTACGGTATCCGCGTATTTTTCTTTATCTTTCCCCATTATGGAAAGTTTTTTTATAAGAGCAAGCGTTTTATGAGGCGCGTATATCTCTTCCGCTCTGTCGCATACCGATATCGCTTTTTCGAGTTTTCCCAGTGAGGCAAGCATATCCGCGCTTTCTATAAATGCATACGAAAATCCTTCCCCGGTCTTCTCTTTCTGCCACTTGGGAAGAGAATTGAATATTTCCGCCATCTTCTCGGGATAATCTTCCTCTCCGATACTTTCGTAAAGCATGTTGAGCAGCTCTGTACTCTCGTAATCGGAAGCCTCTTTTATCGACGGAGCGGAAAGGTCCTCCTTCAGCACCGAAGAAAGCATCTCGCTCAGATCGTCGTATGTAAAGCCTTCCGGCAGATCCTCCTCTTTTAAAAGATGATCCGGATCATTGAGATATTTGTTGAAATAAAAAGCAAACGCGTCTTTAGCGCCCTGATCGCCCGTCACGTTTACTATATCGAAAAGGATATCCCTGTCAAAATCGCTTTCAGTATACGCCTTTAAAAGCAGATCGAAGGATGAATAAGGATACCCGTGTTCCTCGAGAAACAACGAGTAATTTTCCAATACGTCGATATCCTCTAAGGATCCGTCCTGCTCAAGACGTTCGTAAGCGGAAGAAAAATTATATAAAGCATCGACGTCGCGCTTTTCCTCTACCGCCTTCAGCGCCATTTTTAAATACATATCCCTTGTCATGGGTAATTGTTTTACGTTGTTTTTATTCTTCATTGCCCGTCAACCGTTCTGAAAAAAGACTTTCGGTTTTTTCTCTGTCAAAAACATATTTTTTATTGCAGAATCTGCAGACTACTTCTATTTTGCCTTCTTTGTCGAGAGTTTCCATGCACTCCTTTCTGCCTAAGCTCTTAAGTGCCGCCGAGATCCTTTCTTCCGAACAGTCACATCTGTAAAAGACCTCCCGTTCCTCTATAATCTCCACATCAAACAGATCGAAAAATCCTTTCAGAAATTCTGCTGGATCATCCTCCGGCACCATCCCGCTCACTTCTGCCATCTCTCCGAGATAACACTCAAGCTTGTCTATCACCTTGTCACTGCACCCGGGTAACAAAAAAACAAAGATCCCCGCCGCATTCAGACACTTCCCGTCGGTATCTTCCAATACTCCGAGTGCAACGGTCGAACGGGTCTGCTCGCTCTTGAGAAAATACATGGCAAAATCTTCGGCTATCTCACCGGATACAAGCTGAGTGGACGCATTGAAAGGATTCTTGAGACCGAGATCCTTTATTACCGTCAGAGTACCTTCCCTTCCTACCGCCCTTCCGACGTCAAGCTTACCCTTTTCGTTTGAATAGGTCGGACAGTCCGGGTTCCCCACGTACCCTTTGACACAGCCTTCCGAATCTGAACATACCGTTATCCTCCCGAGTTCTCCTCCGCCGGAAATCGTTATGGTGAGTCTGTCGGTTTTCCCCTTGAGCCCGCTTCCCATAATGGAAGCCATGGTAAGCGTCCTTCCCAATGCCGCCGCCGCCACCGGACTCAGTCCGTGCAATCTTACGGCTTCGTTTACTATATCTCTGCTGTTGATCACCGTTGCCGACGCCTGTCCGTCCAGCAGCGCCTTTACCATTTTTGACATCTCTTACTTCCTTTTTGCCTTGTAATATATCCTGTCGCCGCCCGAATAAGGGGTCCCTCCGAAATCTTCGTAAGCTTCCCAATCGTACCCGGCTTTGTCAAGGACTTCCGCAATACCTTCAAAGCTGTGTTTATATAAAATATGTTTTTCATCCCGACGGATATATCTGCCGTCTTTCCCGGGAATGAAATAAATCAGTTCGACTCGCGTTTTTTCATCGTCTCCCGTAACTTCCCAGAGCCGTGTATACTCCGTACAATCGGTAAAATACACCCTCTCCCTTTCCATCTCTTCAAGCCGCCTTTTGCTCGTGATATCGAAAATCAGTTCTCCCCCCTCTTCCAGATAGCTCCTTGCCTTCATGAAAAATCCCGAGACCTCCGGCAAAGATAAATAATTTACCACGTCACACGACGCCACAACGAACTGCACTTTCTTTAAAGGCTTGAACGTGCGCGCATCCCCCAGAAGAAACTCCGGCCTCCTTCCGCGGAATTTTGCGTTCTGAGCCGCAAACAGCATTTCCGGAGAAGGATCCACTCCGACTACGTCCTTCCCTGCCTGCACAAATCTGTATGTCATCCTGCCGGTCCCGCACCCCATATCGATACCCTTTGTATGAGCGGGATCTATAAGCGAAAGTATAAACTTTGCCCATCCGGTATAGTCATAATCCTTCTTCATGCAATTATCGTAAAATTCAGCCGTTGATTCGTACACCTTTTTACCTCGTCTGTGGATTTCTCAGCCCTTTCGGATATCTGTTCTTCAATCTTCCGCCCACCGACTTGAATCCGCCCAGTGCGCACCCCTCTATAACCACTGCACCGAAGCCTTCCGGCAAAGAAAGCTCCAGTTCCTGCCCCTCAAGATACTTTACCGCCAGTTCATCCGCCGCCGGAAGCTCCAGTTTCAAAGGCATCTCGGTTCCCAAGGCGGAAAACGCCGCATGATGCGGTTCTGCTCTGCCCTTTACGCTCTTGCCTATTCTTACCCCCGTTACTAACGACCTTTCAAGCACCTCGGGCAGCTCGCATTCGGGCAGTAAAAAATAATCCTCTCCTCTTTTACCTACCTTCCCGAGTCTTACGCCGAAACACTCTTCAAATAATCCGCGCTCCCCCGCGGATACTTCCCTGAAGCCTCCGAACGCATCCTCCTTTACGACCTTTCCGTCCGAAAAACCCCTCTTGACAAAACCCGCAAAAAACTGCCCTTCTCCGTACCGGCAGAAAGGATAGGATCTGCGTGCGTATCGCATACCGTGAAGTCCCGGAAGGGTAACAGCCGCCGTCTCTTCGCGGGGGGATACAGGGTCATATCCCGTCTCGATTATATATTCGGCGATCTCTTCGTTCTCCTCGGGCGAAAACGTGCACGTGGAATACACCATCACGCCCCCTTCCTTAAGCATGACATCCGCCTCGCGCACTATCCTGCGCTGCCGCTCCGCACAAAACTTCGGAAGAGACGGATCCCACTCCTTCTCCGCCTCGGGGTTTTTCCTGAACATGCCCTCCCCGGAACAGGGAGCATCAACATATATCATGTCAAAATACCCGGGCAACATATCGGCAAGCCGCTCGGGAGCACAACATGTGACTACAGCATTTTTCACTCCCGCCCTTTCCAGGTTTCCCATGAGTATCTTGGCTCTCGAAAGATTGATTTCGTTGCAGACAAGAAGTCCTCTCCCCTTCATTAAACTCGCCGCCTGCAAACTCTTTCCGCCCGGCGCGGCACATAGATCAAGCACCCGCCCTCCCTCCGGCGGATACGCCGCCACAGGCAGCATCGCCGAAGGATCCTGCATATAAAATGCCCCCGCATTGTAATAAGGCGTCTTTCCGAATCTCTTGTCCTTTTCATAAATGTATCCGGAACCGTAAGGCAACGGCGTAAGTCCTTCCCCTATGACCTCCGCCAGCCTCGCCGGATCCGTTTTCAGAAGATTAACGCTGATACCGCGTTTCGCAGGAAAAGAAAAACTGTTTTCGTACGCTTCGTATTCTTCTCCGAGTATTTTTTTCATTCTGCCGAGAAATTCCTTATTCATTTTAGGCGATCTCCGCTTCTCACTTTTCATTTTCCATCAGAAAAAATATTATAACACATTTTTTTCTTTTTATCAATTATTTTGTATGCGTCCATACCTCTTCTAACCGTGTATGCGATTGTTTTTCTTTTTCAACACCGATATCGTTTTTCGACTTCTGACTTGTATATCGCGTCCTCTGCCTGCTTTTTCGCAATCTTCCCGTTTATTCACGATAGTGCCTTCACTTTGACGAAAAATACTTCATTATCGGTACTTTGCGTTTGAAAAATCATAACGCTTATAAAAAAACACTTGACAAATATTATCGAGTTTGTTAATATATACGTAATTCATAGAAAGCAATGACTCAGTCAAAGTTTTATGAATATAAGACATAAATGCGCATGAGCGAAGACACGGGGGTCCGGATCCTTCTTTTCAGAGAGACTGCGGCCGGTGAAAGCAGTCAAAGAAACCAAATCCTTATCACTTCGTTAGCAGCCGTCCCAAAGGCAAAATTCGCCGAGTAGGCGCGGACGCAGGCCGGGCGTTATGCGGCAGAGCATCAAAGCAAAGCTTTCGTGTTCGTTTGATAGGGAAAAACAGACTTTCCGAATTCAAACGGAAAGTCTTTTTTGTTTGAACAGTTTCAGGAGGAGTTATGTATAAAAAAGTTGATCCCGGCATGAATTTTGTGGAGCGTGAAAAGGAAACTCTCAAATTCTGGAAAAATAACCGCGTTTTTGAAAAAACCAACGAAAAAACCGAAGGAAAACCCGTGTTTTCTTTCTACGACGGTCCACCCACCGCTAACGGAAAGCCTCATATAGGGCATATCCTTACCCGCGTAATGAAAGACATCATCCCGCGCTATAAAATAATGAAAGGATATTCGGTTTTGCGCAAGGCCGGTTGGGATACGCATGGGCTTCCCGTTGAGCTTGAAGTCGAAAAGTCCCTCGGGATTGACGGCAAACAGGAAATCGAAGCTTACGGCATAGAACCTTTCATTAAAAAATGCAAGGAATCGGTATGGAAATATAAAGGCGAATGGGAAAGGATGTCTGACAGAGTGGGCTACTGGGTGGACATGGATCACCCCTATATCACTTACGACAATAATTATATTGAATCGGTGTGGTGGTCACTCAAAGAAATAGATAAAAAAGGACTCCTCTACAGAGGATTCAAAATAGTGCCCTACTGCCCGAGGTGCGGGACTGCGCTTTCATCGCATGAGGTGGCACAGGGATACAAGAACGTTAAAGAAAAATCTGCGTACGTCAAATTCGCGCTTAAATCTCAGCAGAATACCTACTTCCTTGCCTGGACAACCACACCATGGACGCTTCCTTCAAACGTCGCGCTGTGTATGAACGCCGACGAGAATTACGCCCGTATAAAATCGGGAGAAGAATACTATATTCTCGCCGACGCACTTATATCTGCCGTTTTCGAAGAAGGTACCTATGAAAAAATAGATGTAAAGAAAGGAAAAGAATACGAATTTGTCAGCTATGAGCCTTTGTTTGATTTCTATACCGGAAAGGATAAAGCTTTCTATATCACATGCGACGGATACGTAACGCTTACGGACGGCACCGGTATCGTCCATATTGCGCCCGCCTTCGGCGAAGATGACGCCAAAGTCGGAAGAAAGTATTCTCTGCCCCTTTTGCAGATGGTCGACGAACACGGCCGTTTCCCTCAGGACACGGGCTATCTTTCCGGCCTTTTCTGTAAAGACGCCGATAAATTCATCCTGAAAGACCTTAAAGAACGTAATCTCCTATTCAAAGAACAGCTTTACGAACACAGCTATCCTTTCTGCTGGAGATGCGATACGCCCTTGCTTTATTACGCACGCAAAAGTTGGTTCATCAAAACCACCGCGTTCAAAGACCTCATTATCAGATCAAACGATTCCGTTAACTGGATGCCCGAAACCATCAAAAAAGGAAGAATGGGGAATTTCCTCGAAAACCTCATCGACTGGGGCGTTTCGAGAGAAAGATACTGGGGAACACCTCTTCCCGTATGGGTCTGTGAAAAATGCGGAAAAAAACACGTCATCGGAAGCAGAAAAGAACTTCATGAGCTTTCCGGCTGCGACGAAGACATCGAACTTCACCGCCCTTATATCGATAAGGTGACCTTCCCGTGCGAATGCGGTGGCGTTATGCGTCGCGTTCCGGAAGTCATAGACTGTTGGTATGACAGCGGCTCCATGCCGTTTGCTCAGTTCCATTATCCCTTTGAAAACCGCGATCTCTTCGAAAAAAACTTCCCCGCCGATTTCATCAGCGAGGCTATCGATCAGACCCGCGGCTGGTTTTACGTGCTACTTGCCATATCTTCCGTGCTCTTTGAAAAAGCCCCCTTTAAAAACTGTATCGTGCTCGGCCACGTCAACGATAAGGACGGCATCAAAATGAGCAAACACAAAGGCAACGTCGTCGACCCCTGGAGCGTGCTCGACAAACAGGGGGCAGACGCCGTGAGATGGTACTTCTACACCTCAAGCGCGCCTTGGCTTCCAAGTCGTTTTGCTCCCGAGATAGTTTCTGAAGTGCAGCGCAAGTTCCTCGGTACGCTTTGGAATACCTATGCGTTCTTCGTTCTCTATGCCGAAATTGACAAGTATGATCCTTCCCTTTACGACATAGCAAACGTAAAGCTTTCCGTAATGGACAGGTGGATACTTTCCGAACTCAATACGCTTATCGATTTCGTGGACAAGGGCCTCGACAAATATAATATCACCGACACTTCCCGCGCTATCGAAAAATTTACGGACAACCTTTCAAACTGGTATGTGCGCCGTTGCCGTGAAAGATTCTGGGGCAGCGATATGTCGGAGGATAAGATAGCCGCTTATACCACCCTCTATACAGCCCTAACCACTTTGGCTAAACTGGCCGCTCCTTTTGTCCCTTTCATTACGGAACAGATTTACGGAAACCTAGTTCTGCCCTTCTATAAAAACGTTCCCGTTTCCGTTCATCTCACCTCCTTCCCCGTTTGCGACAAAGCCTTTATAGACACTCAGCTCGGGGAAAACATGGATCGGGTAATAAATATCGTTTCTCTCGGCAGGACCGCAAGAAACGCATGCGCCATAAAAAACAGACAGCCTTTGTCCGAATTGCTTATCCGCGCGGATAAATTCGACTCTCTCCCCGAAGAATATCTCGACATTCTCAAAGAAGAACTCAACGTGAAAAAAGTAGCCTTCATTTCGGATTCTTCCGGTTTCGCCTCCTACGAGATCAAGCCTCAGCTGCGTACTCTCGGACCCAAGTACGGTCCTCTCATCGGCAAAATCAGAGAACACCTCGCTCAGTGCGACAGCTCAGCCCTCGTGAACGCCGTGCGAAAAGGCGAAACCGTCACCGTTTCCATCGACAACACCCTCGTCGCTTTCAAAGAAGAGGACCTGCTTATAAGCGACAAAAACAAGGAAGGCTATCAGACAGTTTCCGAAAAAGGCATTACCGTGATCCTTAACACAGAGCTTTCACAAGAACTTATTCAGGAAGGCCTCATGAGAGAACTTGTCAGCAAAATACAGACCATGCGTAAAGAAAGCGGTTTCAATGTCACCGATCATATCGCCGTAACTTACTCCTGCGGAGAAAAGCTTGCAGAAGTCATTGAGAAATACAAGTCGGAAATCATGCAGGATACCCTCGCGGACTCGATAACTGCCGGCAGCGGCGCCTCCTTAAAAGATATCAACGGCGAAGAGATCAGCCTTTCTCTTGAAGTAGTAGGATAATAAAGCACTCAAGCCTCTTATGACTTAGCTTTCGACGCGTTTTTGTTTTTCCCGGTAAGGGAATAATGCGATCGGGCTTGTTGCTCAAGCCTTTAATCACAAAAGATGACCCGCGAGTTGCAGCAGCGCACGGATAATGCGCAGCGGCAGCTCGTATGTTTTCTTGACTATCCGGGTCCGCGGCTTTTTGCTTCATAATATTTGCGGAGTTGCTCCGATAATTTTTATGAATCAGCCGATACATTCAATTTCCGGCCTTTATAAAACAACGGATGTTTATCGATATCCGACAGACTCTAAAAAATGAAACCGGAGGCGGCATTATGCTTAACAACGTTATACGGGAAACAATGGAAAATAATTCCGTCGCTGCCATAATAATTTCAATTTCCATCATGCTCTTTCTCGGCTTCGCTCTTACAAGAATAACCAAGAAACTGCGCTTGCCGAATGTGACTGCCTATATCCTCACCGGGATCCTTATCGGTCCTTTTGTGCTGGACCTCATCCCTCAGCAGGTGTCAGAAGGCATGGACTTTCTTTCAGACATCGCCCTTGCCTTTATTGCATTCAGTACCGGTGAATTCTTCACCTTCTCCAACCTCAAAAAAAACGGTGCAAAAGTTGTAATCATTACAGTCTTTGAAGCCTGCCTTGCTTCTGTCGTCGTTTTTATTGCGGTTTACTTTATTCTCGGAGTCGACCTGGTTTTTGCCGTGGTCCTTTCCGCACTTGCTTCCGCCACCGCCCCCGCTTCCACAATGATGACCATTCGTCAGACCAACGCCCGCGGCAACTTCGTGGATACCCTCCTTCAGACTGTCGCGCTCGATGACGTCATAGGTCTTATTGAGTACAGCGTAGCGATATCCGTTGCACTTGCATTGAGCACCGGCAATTCCGACGTGGGCTCGAATGTGATCTTGCCTATACTCATGAACCTGGGGATTCTTGTTTTAGGAGGCCTCTTCGGTTTTATCCTGAAATTTCTGATGCCTCAGAAACGCTCCACCGACAACAGACTTATTATTTCGGTGTCTATCCTTTTCGCTTTTTGCGGGATCTGCGCTCTCCTCGACGTATCCCCGCTTCTGGGCTGTATGTCAATGGGGATGGTGTATATCAACGTGTCTCACGACGAAAAGCTTTTCAAACAGCTTAATTATTTTACTCCGCCTATTCTGCTCCTCTTCTTTGTCCACTCCGGACTTTCCTTTCGTATGGACGCTCTTTTCAGCGTTTCGACCGTGGGAAGTGTTCCACTTATCGTCGTGGGAGCTGTTTACTTCCTCGTAAGGATCATAGGCAAGTACGGCGGTGCCTTCTTAGGCTGTCTTGTCACTCGAAAACCTAAAAATATACGCAATTATCTCGGTATGGCACTCATCCCTCAGGCAGGGGTCGCAATAGGTCTTGCAGCCATGGGTGCGCGTACTCTGGGCGGAGATACGGGCGTCGCACTTGAAACTGTCATACTGGCTTCAAGCGTACTCTATGAGCTCATAGGCCCCGGCTGCTCCAAACTCGCCCTCTATCTTTCAAAATCTTATTCAAATAAACTTGAAGACATCGTCCCCGCCGATGAAACTGACGAGAACGGCAACCGCAGATCCTCCGTGAACCTGCTTATCCAGCGTATTCAGACTATCCAAAGAGAATTACCGCGCGACGATATCTCCGAAGAAGAAAAAGCTTTTACCGACGCCGCCGAAGAACAAATTGCCGCGATCAGCAGTATTCGTATGGACGCACGAAAAAGGAGGTAATTATTTTGTCAAATGATTTTATCGCCGAGCTTCTGGGAAGCTGGTCTTCCGAACTTAACACCGCTTCGATCATTCTGCGTATAGCGCTTTCTTTGATACTTTCCGCCGTCATAGGCTGCGAAAGGTCAAGCAAACGCCACTCAGCAGGTCTGAGAACTTTTATCATCGTCTCTCTCGCCTCTACCACCGCAACTATCGCGGAGATCTTCTTCTTGGAAAAAGGCCTCTCATCTTCATGGATAACCGCCGCGGTAATAATCGGTACTGCCATAATCTCAGGCTACTCTATCCTTTTCAGCTCCAAAGGACAGATCAAAGGTCTTACCACCTCCGCCGGACTTTGGGCTTGCGGTATTATAGGCATCGCTCTGGGCATGGGTCTATACACCGTTTCTTTGATAGCCTATATCGCTTTGCTCTGCAGTCTCTCTTTCTTCCCGGCTATAGAAAAGTACCTCAAAGACAAATCCAATCACTTCGAGGTCCATCTGGAACTCAAAAATAAAACCGACCTCTATTACTTCACCGCCACTATCAGAAAACTCGGCATGCGCATTGACGACATCAAGTTAAATCCGGCTTACCTCAATTCCGGCCTCAGCGTTTACACGGTTTCTTTTACCATAAGCAATCAGGAGTTGAAAAAGTATAAAAAACACAGCGAGATCATTCAGGCACTGCGATCCTTGGATTATATTTCCTATATCGAAGAAATAGGTATGTGATCGATCCGAAAAAAACGCCGCTTCTGCGGCGTTTTATATTTAACGGCCATTTTTTGTAAACCCTGTCTGTTTTCGTTTTTACGATATCGTGCAAAACTGCCGCGTTCTCCGGATTTATCGCATTTATGCTGCCGGTCGGCTTTTGCCGCGCCCGGGGAGACTGCTTTCGCTTTTTCTTCTCATCTGCTTTTGCCGCTGCAATTACGCCCCATTTCAGGATCCCGGCAGAAAAAGCTCCTTTCACAGCCGTTTTCAGAGCTGTCTGTAAATAACTATCCTCTCGGGTTTCGTTATAGGCTCGGAAAGTTCCGGATTCAATGCAAGCAGTTCTTCCACGGTCATTCCGAGAGTTTTGCCTATATTCCACAAAGTGTCTCCCGGCTCCGCAAGCACCGCTTCAATCGCACATTCACTTATCCCTTTAGCTTCCCCCTGTATTATCTCGGATAAAAATTTCACCGTCTCTCTTTCCGTCATGCAGATGCTTACGGCTATACTCCCCGTTATATCAGCACTTCCGCCGCTCCTTCTGACCGCTATGTCCGTCACGCATGCCGAACAATCCGTTTCTCCGTCCTTTCCGGCAAAAGGCAACGCGCAAAGTGCGCTAACCGGGATCTCGAAAGGAGCCGAATCCAACATATCGTCGCCGTTGAGATAAAGTATCCTGCCCTTAACCGCAACGTCTGCCCTTACGTTGCCTTCTCCGCCTTTGCTCCCCACTATCACGCATTTAGCTCCCGCTATGCCCAATGTCCGCGACACGGAATTCGTGCATGCCGCCTCGCCCTTGAAACCTACTTTTACCGTCTGCATTCCTCTGAAAAAAGTAGAAGATATTTCTCCGGTCTTTGTTTCAATATCGTGCGTTACACTGTACGCATCTTCGATCACGTTCTTTTCGGTTTCCCTGAATATATTGAGGATTGCTTTGAGATTTATGTCCGCAGTCAGATTCAAGGCTTCGCTTTCGTCCATGTCGAGGTGGACCTTGGTCCCGACACACTTCACATAACCGCATATCTTATCTTCCGGAGCAACGTTTCCGGCATCTGTTTCCTGTTCGAAATTCACGGGCACAAGAAGCGTGGCAGGCAGATTCTCCGAATTGAGATATACTATTGTGAGCTGCACTCTCCCTTCGAGCCTGATGCTTTCTCCGCTCTCGATCCTTTCAAGATAAGCACAGCTTTCCGCCTGAAGCACTTTCACGGCACCGGCAGGCATGGTCATCTCGTGCGTGACGGCGAAATTCTCTTCCCTGCAGCAGTCTATCTGCACTATCCTTATCTTTTTGCTTTTCACCGTGACCCCTTCCGGCAGTGAAGACGTTTCCGTCTCCGTGACGCACTTTACAGTAAAAACTATGTCGATCTCCGCGGTAACTTCTATCTCGTTCCCGCTCATTATTTCGCCTGTAACTTCGGTCACGGTAACTTCCGTACAAACCACGCTGTCGGGCGAAAATACTTCGGACTCCATCTTCTCCGAAAAATCGGCATTGTAATTCAAGGATACCACGCCTTCGGTTTTGTCTTTCACCAAAAGCTTGAAATTCAGCTTGCCCGATACCATCGCAGCCCCTTCCGAAAACTCCGCACTCACCGAAGATGCTTCGGCTCCGATATAATAGATCTCTTCTATCTCTTCAAGCTTTGTTATTATGCGCGTCGTAACCGCGTCCTGCATATTGAGTTTTTTGCACAGGCTGTCGCTCTTAATGACTTCCATACCTTCCTCCTCATTCAGCTATACGCATACTTTATTCTATTCCCGCCGCGCCATTTTAGAACAATTGAAACAGCTTTTTCAATTTATTATATTTTGCGTTTTTCTTCCCTCCTGAATCCTCAGACTTGCTCGGTTTTCCGACCTGTATATATAATCAGAATTGCACGTTTTTCCGATTTGCATAAAAAAACGGACGCCCGGATGCGTCCGTTTTTCTCCCTGCCCTTACAGCCTTATTTCATTACCTTCATATTCATCACAAGATTTATCCCGGGCATTTCACTGGGAGTCTCCTCAGGTATGGCGCCGAGAAAATCATCGCCCAGAAGCTTGAACAAATTCCCCGAAACATTGAAGCTTCCGTTTATCCTTCCCTTTATTTCGCCGTCTTCGATAAGGAATCCGACCATAACAGGAGTCGAATAATCGCCTGCAGGCGTGAAGTCGCCTCCGCTGTAGGTATTGAGCAGTATTGCTTTTCCGCGGGTAATTTCTTTTATGTTCTTATCTGTCGGCTGCACGAAAAATCCGTTTTCTCTGACGCTCGCATTCGGAATGGAATCATAAGCGGCAGCGGCACATCCAGAGATCTCGAGTCCGAAATCGTTTTTATATTTCTTTGTTGCAAGGAGCCCTGTCAGCACGCCGTTTTTAACATAATAATACTTTCCGTCCTCAAAGAAAACGCCTTCGTCGTCAAAAAAGCACTGGCTACCTCTCGGACTCATGTAATCGGAAATTATCGACACTCTTTCATTGAATACCTTTTCACCCAACTTCCCGGATAAAAGACTTGCTCCGAGCGTATATAACCTGCCCTCGAAATGATTTACCGCCTGCGTCAGAAAATCATTCCCGATTATTACCGGATAAACGCCGTCTTCCACTTCGACTGTCCTGAAATAGTCATTGTGAAGCTTCTTGGCATACTGCACTATTTTATCTTCGTCATAATGTCTGGTTTCATACCCGAAAAAAGTGTCCATGATGTTCGCGCTCCCTTTGTCCTTAATGGAAAGCGCTACCGTGATCACCTCGTTTCTGAAGCTCAGCTCGGTCCCGCAGTCGTTTCTGTAAGCAGATTCTTTTTCCGAAATGTAAGCTTTATTTGAAAAAATAAATTTCGGACAGACTGCCGTGAGCCTTTCAAGAAGACTCTCAACCTTCCCGACAAAATGCGTTTCATCAAAATTCTCGACCTTACGTTCTACCCTTTTCCGAGCGGGAGCAGAAGGTATCTCCGGATATCCTATACCGAAAGCAAGACGCTCTTCGGCTTTTTTCTCAAGCTCCTTGAGGTCGCACCCGCCGACCGCTCCGGCTACGCCTACATAACCGTCTTTGTATACCCTCACCGTATGCTTGTCTTCCTGTTTAAACCGTACGGATACAACTTTGCTGTTTTGCACGGCGACAGATTGTTCTTTTATATTCTTATCAAGATATTCTTTCATTTTCCGCCTCCTACATTACGTTCATTTTACTGATATACAAATAAGGTCCGCCGTATCCCACAGGAAGAGGGAACTGCTCCATTTTTCCGCATCCGCCGAAAACATTTACCTGCACCTTGACTTCCTTCGTCGCACCCTCGATAAGTCCGAGCGTCTCGAATACATTGCCCGATATTACCGAGATTTTGACCGGCCTGCCTATTTTTCCGTCTGTCACTTCATAAGCAAGATTGGGCGCTATCGTAAATGTGGACATGCCCGATCCGTGCGAAGGCACTTTGATATAATATCCTTTCTTTATTCTTCCTATCAGTTCCTCAAATGTGTTTTCTCCCCCCTCGACTACAGTGGTCGTCATCCTCACGATGGGTTCAAATTCACAGCTCACCGCACGCGCGTTTCCGGTAAGCTCCTCGCCGAGCTCCGCCGCAGTGGTCGCGGAATGGAGCCTTCCGGTCAGAACTCCGTTTTTGATAAGGTAGGTCTTTGTGGCCTTGGTCCCCTCGTCGTCATACGGCACATACCCGGAACCGATATCTATTCCGCTGTCCGTGATCGAAAGTATATCCGAACCGACTTTCTTGCCGAGTTCCCATTCCTTTTTCATGGTTTCGTCGCCTATCATGAAATCGGCTTCGCTCTTATGTCCGAAGCTCTCGTGCGCAAATATGCCCGTAACCATCGGAGCAAGAACAACAGGAAATACCCCCTGCTCACAAGGTACGGAATTCAATAAAGCGTCCTCATATTCGGCTATTTTCTCAACAACCTCTTTTTGCCTGCCCTTAAGCAAAGAAAAATCACATTCTGTAAAAGAATGCTGCATGGTGATCTTTTCCTCATCCTTCTTCAGCGCACGCATGAACGCCATGCCTGCCAGCTGCATGTCGTACTCTATGTCCGCACCCTTGGATGAGTAAAATCTGTAATTACTGTGTCTGTCTGCATAAAACACCGAACTCATAACTCCGTATTCGCTCCAGCGCATGCTCTCAAAATAGCTCTGACACAGCTCCAGCTTGTCCATAAGCGGCACGTCAGCCACATTATTCTTCTCGTAAAGATAAATCTTATCCTTATTAACCTCGTACTTCCTGACTATCGGATGGTCGCAGATGTTTTCGCCGGGCGGAAGCATATCATAGATCTCGTCAAGCTGCTTCTGAATTAAATTTACATCCGTTACTGACGCATAATACCAGTATGACCCGTTGAACACTCTGATAAAGGCTCTTTTTTCCTTTCTTTCAAGAGCTTCTTCGAGTTTTTCGTTCACATAACGAACGACCGTTTTGTAACTGTCTTCCATACGGATGTCCGCATAGTAGCCATCTCTGAATCGAAACATATATCTAATCTCCTTTTCCGCAATGCGGTTATTATCACAACAAAAATCTTTCTGCAGAAAATGAATACTCTATTCGCTTCCTGTACTCCGCCCCTTTTATCAGAACGGGAGCCAAAAAGCCTTCTATATTGATCGCATTGGGACAAACCTGCGGTTCCAGCGCAAAGCCTGCCCTCCTTTTATATATGACGGTCTTGCCTCCGATATTGTCCAAACCGTTGCCCGAATAAAACTGAACGCAGTCTGCGTTGCTTTTTACCCTCATCCTTATACGGCTCTTTTTTCCGATCGCCTCCGCAAGCGTTCCGAAGCTTCCTGCCGCTTTCTCGCATACAAAATTATGATCATAACCGCCGCACCTTTTGAGCTGAATATCGTCGGATCCTATATCTTTTCCTATTTCCTTGAAAAAGTTGAAATCAAAAGGCGTTCCTTCAACCGCCTTCACCTTCCCTTCAGGCACCAAGGACTCTCCTACGGGTGTAAAACTGTGAGAATATATGCGCAGAAGATTGCTTTCAATATTCCCCGCGCCCTCTCCGTCCATATTGAAATACATGTGATTGGTTATATCGCAAAGCGTCGTTTTATTGCTTTCGGCTCCGTATTCAATATTGAAGCTCCCGTCAGAAGTTATATAGAAATCAGCCCTCACCTTCAAAAGCCCGGGATAATTTTCTTCTCCGTCCGGACTGTTGTACCTGAAAGACACCCCGTTCTTCCAAACCTCATAAACGTTCCATACCTTTTTATTGAAACCCTGAATCCCGCCGTGAAGATGATTTTCTCCGTCGTTTTTATTAAGAAGTACGGTTTTGCCGTTAAGCACGAATCTGCCGCCCGCAATTCGTCCCGAAGTCCGGCCGACGGTGGCCCCGAGATAATGCCTGTCCTTTTCATACCCGGACAAGGTCGGATATCCGCATACTATATCTACAGGATCTCCGTTGAAACCGACCCTGCGGAGCGATATAACGCTTGCACCGTAATTAGTTATTTCCGCCTCGGTCCCTCTGTTCGAAAAAACGAATTTATAAACCTCAACGCCATTTTCGGTCTTCCCGAAAATCTCTTCCCTGACCATTGTCCTCCTCTTCCGGCTTTATACCCGATTCGGCTCCTTTACCGACTTTCCGTTCTACATGACCGCAAAAAAAGCGATCAGTATCCTTATGAATATTCCAGCAAAAAAAATCGTGGGGAATAAGCTCAGAACCATAAGAACGATCCCCTTTGCCGTATTTTTCGATTTAAGAAAAGATATCCCGGTTATAAGCCCGAACAAAGGTATAAAAAGCGAAAACAAAATAAAAACAAAATACCTGAATCCGCTGATAAAAACATTCGCCGTTTTACGGATACCGCCGTAAGCATCATTTTCGCCGAAGTTACCGAATACGCCGTCAAAACCGGTATCGCTGCCGGAAACAGTATAATGCGAAACACGGGAAAAGCCGGCATCCGGTTTTTTTTCTCGGACGTCTTCAAAGAAATCATCCGGATCATCATCTTTTTCGGTGCTCTTAACTTCTGCTTCGTAAGCTTCGTTCGGGTAGCCGCAATTTTCACAAAACTTATGATTTTTCCGGATTTCAGCACCGCATTTAACACATTTCATGTTTAAAACCCGTCAGATATTATTCCGGGAAATCGCTAAAACATCTGCTTTGCCGTCTTACTCGCCTGAATTCAGACATTGACTTTTCTTTCCCGTACAGTTTAGTATATTATATTTTACTTTTTTTGTCAAACGGTGAAATCCTTCAACGCTATAATTCTTTCAAATATGAGCTTTGCATAAGGAGCAGCCACCATGCTGCCGTAGCTCATTCCCTGAGGTTCGTCCACTACTACCAAAGCAAGGTATTTAGGCGAAGTTGCGGGGAAAAAGCCTACAAAGCTGCTTACATTTTTTCCGACGGCAAGTTTGCCGTTTTCAAATTTCTGAGCCGTCCCGGTCTTGCCCCCGACATGATAACCTTCTATATACGCCTGTTTGCCGCTTCCTTCGGTCACCACGCGCTCAAGCATGGCTGCGATTTTTTTGCTCGTGTCTTCTCTTATGGGCCGGCTCCTCACTTCGGAAGCAAACGTTACGGCGGTATTTCCCTGATCGTCGAGTATACTTTTTACAAGTCTGGGTTCATAGAGATATCCTCCGTTTACGGCTGCTGCGGTTGCATACGCCAACTGCAGAGCTGTGACTGTTATGGACTGTCCGAATCCTATTCTTGCCAGATCACCCGCCGTAACATTTTTCTGATTTATTAAAAGTCCTGCCTGTTCGCCTGCAAAATCAATCCCCGTATAACTTCCGTACCCGAACGCTTTAATGTATTTATACATCGTTTCCGTTCCCAAACTTATCGCTATATCAGTAAATATAGGATTGCAACTGTTTTTCAGTGCCGTGCAAAGATCCTGATTATTGTGCTTTCCGTTAGCATGAGTTGTCCAACATTTTATCGCCTTTCCGCTGTCCACTACCCTTATCGCAGAGTTGTTCGGAAAAATATAGTTCTCGCTCACGGCTTTCGGATTTCCGTTTTTGTATTCTTCGAGATTTGCTGCAGCCGTAAGTATCTTGAATGTGCTTCCGGGTTCATAAACGTCTGTAAGCAACACAGCACGGGTATTCTCAAGAAGCAGTTCAATGTCATCTCTGGGCAGATTATTGAGATCCACGCCCGGTTTGGTCGCCATGGCTAGGATCTCTCCGTTTGTGACGTCGATAACAAGCATACTCGCTTTTTTGGGAGAATGCGCTTTATAGGCAATGTCAAGTATACTTTCCGCTGCCATCTGTATATCTAGGTCTATAGTGAGCTGAACGTTAAGTCCCTTCTGAGAAGGAAGATATATCACGCTTTCCCCTTCAAGCTCCTTTCCGACTATATCGCTCGGAGTCAGAATGGCTCCGTCGGTACCGGCAAGATATTTGTCGAAATAGCTTTCTATGCCCGCCTGCCCCTTCTTGTCGGACGAAACATACCCCAGTACCTGCGAAAGCAGTTCTCCGTATACATAAAGCCTTTGCGTCGAAGCGGCAAGATAAACTCCCTTAAGAGAATATCCCCTTAACTCCGAAGCCTTGCCCGTAACCGTATTCCTCATCACCGTCACATCCGAAACATTTTTTTCCGTGGCCTTTTTATATACGTCGTCGTATGAAAGCTGCAGTACATCGGAAAGCACCCTTGCCACCTCTTCGGGATCCTCCACGCTTTTCGGTCTTACGTAAACGTCATAAACAGTTTCCGAGGTGGCGATGATTTTACCCTGTGTGTCAAGGATATCTCCTCTTTGTGCCGTGAGAGGCAGGTCTCTTGTCCATTGATCCAACGCCTTGGCAGAAAGGGATTCTCCCCATATGAGCTGCACGTAAACAAGACGCCCCAATACAAGCACACACATTACCGCACATATAATAAAAGCAATCGTGATCCTTCTTCTTATAACATAACCGGTCTGCATACCAACCTCCGCCGAACATGATCCGTTTTGTCCGCTTGTGCATTATATTTGCGCTCGACATCACATATGCCCCTTTTTTGAAAGCAGACCGCCTTTCATGCCCGATTTTTTATGTTTTCCGGGCTTTTTTCTTCAATATTCGCTTATTTCATATGTTTCCGCCTGAAAACTCTCAGGCGCTTTTCTACGTTTTTTCGGCGCTTTCCGAAGGACTCCTTCATCTCCCTTTTTTTCGGATCGCACTATTTTTCCCCGCATTCCTCTTTCCTTTCAGCTCCTTTCCCCGCATTCAGACTCGGAAATCATGCCCTTTTGTCGGCAAAAAAAAAAGCACATCTCATCATGATGTGCTTTTTGAAGTTTTCCGGGACTTTTCAGTCCTTCAAGGGCTCTAATCTTATGTCCATATGATCGGACATAATAAAAACAGAGCGTCCGTTTCTGTTTTTATTATGTCAAAACAACCCGGATAAAAGATCGCATAATGCGTCGAACCAGTTATTCTCCACGGTATATTGTTGGGGTGCTCTGATTTTGGGGGAGGTATAGTAGGAAATATTCTCTTGTGAAGGAGCAACAAATCCCAACTGCGACGCAATTTCATCTACGTCAAAACCGTTTTGAATCTCTTCTATCTGCGCCTGAAGTCCGCTTATCTCCTCCAGGACCTCGCCATGTGAATCCACAAGTGCGGCATAACCGCTTACCGAGGCTGACATCGATATGGATGTCAACGCTATCATCAACACCAGTGTAAGCACGACTCCGATATATACCGCTATCATTATCTTGCTCTTGGTGGATAAGCCTTTAGCTTGGTCTTTTTCCATTTCACGCACTTTCACGGAAGCGTATTTCAGCGTTTCCTGTGAAGGCATGCTGTCATCATATTCGTCTGTCGCCGTCTTTTCTTCAAAGTCAAGGGGCACGCTCCCGCCGTCAAGAAATCTTTCAAGGATCCTGCGGGTATTTTCGTTCATCTGATTGGCGGCTTCCCTGTCTGCTTTCTCCCATACGCTGAGAGAAGCTTTACTGTTTTCTCTTCCGAAAGAAGAACCGGATACCATCTCGTCTTCATTGAAACGAAGATCACTCTCTTTGTCACGTTCCTTCTCTATCACGTAACTTTTTCTCGTCGCTAACATTTTCTTTCCCCTTTAATTAATGTCCTTTTCTTTCCGCGACCCTCAGCTTTGCGCTTGCCGCACGCGAATTCTCGCTGATTTCATCTTCCCTTGGCAAACAAGGTTTTTTAGTTACGACCTTGACTTCGGAAATCTTTCCGCATATGCATACCGGCGTCCCCGGTTCACATACGCAAGCCCTTTCCAAATAGCTGAATGTTTGCTTCACTATCCTGTCTTCCAACGAATGAAAGGTTATTACCGCTATCCTTCCTCCCGCCTTCAGCCTCATTACCATATCGGTAACTGCCTGTCCGAGATTTCTGAGCTCGCCGTTCACTTCTATCCTGACAGCCTGAAAAGTCCGCTTGGCCGGATGCCCTCCGCTCCTCTTCCATGCCGTCGGCACGGATCTCTCGATTATATCGACAAGCTGTTTCGTCGTCCTGACGGGCGCCTTCTGCCTCTCCTTCACAATGTTGGCAGCTATCACGCCCGCATACCTCTCTTCTCCGTATTCCCGGATTATCCGCCTCAATTCATCCACGCTGTACCCGTTTACAACATCGTATGCGGAAAAACTTTTCTCCCTGTCCATCCTCATGTCCAGATCCGCATCACTCATATAAGCAAACCCGCGATCTTTGTCATTCAGCTGCATGGAGCTTACACCCAGATCAGCCAACACACCATCTACGTCTCCGATCCCCAGTCCGTCCAATATCTCATTAAGATCTTCGTAGTCACCATGGACCGAAATAAATTTCTCTCCGTATCTCCATTTCAATCGGCTGGACGTGACCGCTAACTCGTCACCGTCTTTGTCTATGCCTATCAGCCTGCCGGATCCGAGTCTTTTCAATATCTCTTCGGAATGCCCCCCGGCCCCTAACGTGCAATCTACATACACTCCGTCGGGCTTGATCCTCAGAGCCTCCATGCACTCGCCTAACATCACCGGCTTGTGCCTCTCTCCCTCTTTATATACCATAAGGCTTCAAAAGGGGCGCTATTCTCTTCTCAAAATCCATAAAATCTTCGTCAGGCTTGTTCCTGTTTTCGTATGACTCCTCAGCCCATATCGACCACCCGCGCGGCAATCCCACTACAACTATGTTCTTATCGATCTTTGCATAGTTCTTCAGCTCCGCCGGCAACATGAATCGCCTCTGATCATCAAGCTTCACACTGAACGTCATCGACGAAAAATCCATAATGGCATCCTGAGTTTCCCAGTCGGACATGCTCACCTGCTCAAGCTTTCTGAATATCTCTTCCATGCTCTCCTTGGACCGCACCAGCAATGACCCCCTCATATCTATGGAAAGATATAATTCATCTCCATAGTCATCCCTTACCTTGGATGGCAATCTGAGTCTGTTTTTATTATCAAGCTGATACGTGTATTTACCACAGGTCAACATGATGGGCACTTCCGTTTTTTTGTTATGTCTATCATACACCACTATTTTTTTCTTGTCAACCATTTTTAGGGAAGTTAAACCACTTTTTTTAAATTTTTAGGGAGTTAACTCCCATTTTGGTAATTTTGATACTATTGAGCTAATTTTTGTCCGTTTTTTAAAACGCTTGTTCTAATAACTTTTTGCGCTTTTAGATACTCTGTTAATCTTTCGTCCATTGCCTGTTTTTTATACCCCCGCCCCGCCTGAAACTTTCCTCGATCCCGACTGCACGGATGTGCATATTTCTTTTTTTGCCCTTTCCCGCGCTTTTTTGCAAACACCGGGTTCGGGTAAAATCATATTTCGTCCGCTGCGGCAATAAAATATAAAAAACCGAAGGAGCAGAAAATGTTTGCCGGACTTTTAGAGTTACTTAGCACTATTTTTTTCTTCACCGGTAGGCTGGGAAGCAAAAACGCCTACCCGAAACCACTCAGCAAGGAAGAAGAAAGCGACTGCCTTGAAAAAATGCAGACCGGAGACGAAAAAGCTTTTGAAAAACTTATCCGTCACAACATGAGACTGGTTGCGCATATTGCAAAAAAATACGCTGCCGGAGGCGATACCGACGACCTCATATCTATAGGTTCGATCGGTCTTATAAAAGGCGTCAGAAGTTACAGCCAAAGCAAAAGCACAACGCTTTCCACCTTCCTTGCGCGGTGCATAGAAAATGAAATACTTATGACACTGCGCAGCAATAAAAGATACAAAAATACCCTTTACCTGAGCGAACCTCTGGGAGTAGACTCTGACGGCAACGAGTTCTCCCTTATAGATCTGCTTTCGGTAAAAGAAGAAAGCGTTTTCGGTCAGGTAGACAAAAACGTGCTCGCAGAAAAAATAGACGAAATCCTCACCGACACTCTGAGCGAAAGAGAATACACCATCATCCGCTGCAGATTCGGTCTGGGTGGCTGCCCCGTCCTTACTCAACAGCAAACTGCAGAAAAACTCGGCATCTCAAGAAGCTATGTGAGCCGTATCGAAACAAAAGCTCTGTCAAAGCTCAGAAACCACCTTTCCCGCGAAGACTTCGAGTAACGTAACCCGGACACACCGCATGCTTTCCTGAAAATATACCTCCTGCACATGATAATTCGTTTCGGCAACTTCAAATGATTTTCCCTTCATCACCAACCGCCGGCAACAGTCAGATGCCTGCAACGTGACTTTTGCAACCCGTATCTGCGCATCTCCGAAAACCGGCAAACAAAAAAACCGAATTTTTATTTGTTTTACCTCTCAGATATTGAAATCTGACAAACTATTTTTACACCTGTCTTTTCTCCGACATTCAGCAGTTCATTAATCCTCTCCGGACAAAATCGGGATTCGGCACACCCGACCGGTATTAATTCCGGAATAAATATACCGCCGTGCTTGCAGAAAAAATTGTTCTGTAAAAAATATAAAAAATAAACTTTCGGAAAAAACAATAAATTTAAAAAACAAACAAAGCGTTTATTGTTCGCAATGTCTGTAATCATCCGTAATATTTCTCATTGAATATAAATATTGAATATAAATAATGTTCCCGACACATATCTGCACCGGATGTCGATAATATCCCCGCAATATACCTGCACCGGATGTCGATAATATCCTGCGTTTTATTTACCGGATAAAAAACGCGTCTTTTTGCGCCCGTACCGCCGCACGTCCGACGCCTTTATAAAACAATAACCGAAATAAACGATATTTTTTTACAAGTGTTTGGGAAGCGTTAGCTTCTTGAACCTATATTTATACAAGTGTTCTGGGAAGCGTTAGCTTCTTGAAAAGGTCAATGGCATATGTATCCGACATGCCCGCAATATAGTCGCATACCACCCTCGATACGGAAAATCTGTCCAAAAGCGTTTTATATTCTTCCGGCAGCGTTTCGGGGTGTTTAAGGAAATTGTTGTACAGAAATTCCACAAGCAGATCGGCTTTATCGCTGTCGCGGTTGCCGGCATTTTCGGTATAGACAGAAGAAAACAAAAAAGCTCTCATTTCCAGCATGGCTTGTTCCACTTCAGCACTCATTTTCACCTCGCCCGCTCTGTCTGATTCTTCCACAATGGCTCGGATCATATTGTTTATTCTTGCAGACGTGGTTTTCCCGAGTATACTTGCAGCGCTCTGCGGTACCATATCCTCGGTTATCAGTCCTGCCCTCAGAGCGTCGTCAAGATCATGGTTTATATACGCTATTTTGTCCGCAAGCAATACCGCTCTGCCTTCCGCCGTGGAAGGATGAGCGGATAATCCGTGATTGAGTATGCCGTCAAGAACTTCGTACGTGAGATTGAGTCCTTCTCCGTTTTTCTCGATGACCTCAACTATCCGCACCGATTGTTCATTGTGCCTGAAACCTTCCTCGGAAATACGATTAAGCGTTTTCTCGCCGATGTGTCCGAAGGGCGTATGTCCGAGGTCGTGTCCTAAGGCAATCGCTTCGGCAAGGTCCTCATTGAGATTAAGAGCGCCGGCAATACTGCGCGCTATCTGCGTGACCTCGAGAGTATGCGTCATACGAGTCCGGAAATGATCTCCGAAAGGCGCAATGAATACCTGCGTTTTGTTTTTCAGCCTTCTGAACGCTTTGCAGTGTATTATACGATCTCTGTCGCGCTGAAACTCCGTCCTGAACGGACACTCCTCTTCATATCTCTTCCTTCCTTTTGTGTCGCGGGATTTTACCGCCAAAGGACTGAAAAACATTTCCTCCGCCGCTAATTTTGTTTCTTTCATATCTCTCCGCCTGTAAATTCCTGATCGATTATGATTATAATACCAAAACCAAATTTTGTCAATTGCCCGGCGTAAAACGGTTTTCGTTTATGCAAATGTTTTCGTCCCTCCGGTTTTTCTAAACCGCCGTATATTCCGAATCTTCCGAACGGAACTTGTCCCGATATCGTATGCCGGACGGAAAATATCAAAAAATGCATCAGTAAGATCCTGTCCCTGCAAAACTTCTCAGCCGTCCGCACGTTACCCCGCCGCAAAAACCATGCAGCGGAAAAACTTATCTGCGGATCATTCGTGCTGCGGAAAATAAATAAACAGAAATTTTTATGTAAAGATCATTCGTGCTGCGGAAAAGTTTATGTACGAAAAAATTTATCTACAAATCATTCATGAGGTCAGCATCCTGACTGCGGAAAGAGTAAGGATAACGGCATAAATGATATCTATTGCCAAAGGCGTCAATTTAGTGATCAGAAAAGCTCCCGTCGCTCCCCCTGCGACAACGCCTAAAGACGCAAGAGCAGTTATGCTCCAATCGACTTTTCCGTTCAGGAGGTATATGGCTGCAGATATAAGCGAAACAGGCAGAATAATCAAAATCGAGGTTGCGTGAGCCTCTTTTACTTCAAGTTTGCATAATGCCGTCAGGACCAGAAAAGCAACCACGCCGCCTCCGCCTCCCAAAAGACCGTTGATAATACCCACCGACAAGCCTGCCGTGATAAATAATAAAGTTCTTTTATCCACTGTCTGCACCCCTTTGAAAGCACTTTTGCAATTTTAGTTTGCTTAATAATGTTTTTTTTATCATAAGGCACCGAAATGTATTTGATTTTTTATTCGTTTTGTATTAGAATAGATAAGTATGAGAATACGCTCTTGATATCTGACACTTGTATGACGCCGTGTGCCGCAGATTGATCTGTCACCCGACGTGCGTCGGATCAGGCGGATCATAAAGGCACTAATAAATACACATAGGTGGTAAAAATGAGCAAACAGAAAAAGACTTACGCTGTGGGCGGAGCTTCCGCCGTGCAGCAAGCGGAAGAGAGATCCCCGCTTTTGGCGCAAAAGATTATTTTCATGGTGGTTTTGGTGCTTATCGCAGCCCTCGTGCTTACGGCTACGATTATCTATGCCAATTATACCGAACCCGAATTATCGGAAAAGTCAAATGTTGCCGAAACAATCCCAACCAGCTCCGCAACCATCAGAAACGGCGGATTCGATTATGTCACGCCCAGTTCGGAGAATAAAATAGGTTATCCTTTCGTTGCGGCTAACTGGACACTTACCCGTGAAAGCAATACAAAAACCATTGCGGGCGTTGTTCCGGTTTCGGAAGATACCTGGAGCACTGTCTCCGATCAGCTCTCTGCTTTGGGCGCCGATGTCGAAAACCCGGGCGAACCTGAAAATTCCGTAAAAAACGACGATGAAAATAAACACAATGTCTATATGCTTTATAATATAGACGATACGTATTCCAATTTGAAAAATTATACCTCCTTCTCCGCTGCTTCCAAAAGCTACAATAAGGTAACCATTTGGGTAAAAACAATCGACGTCGATCAGTCAAACGTCTATATCTGGCTTAAAAAGAGCAGCAGCTCCACTACTCCCGAGCTTTCTTTCACGGATGTGGTCACAAACGGAGAATGGACGGAATACTCCTTTTATATCGAAGGAAGCAGTTCCTCAAGCACCGCTCTTTATGTGGAAGTGGGCCTCGGCCGTGATACCGACGCCGATTTCGATAACGCTTCGGGTATCGTTTTCATTGACGACATTGTTATGAGCAATGTGAGCAAGGGCGAATACCTTAAAATGAAAAACGACGAAACCCTCACAAATATCAAAACCGTAAGCTTTATGGCCGAGGAAGATAACGAGAATATCGTGTCCATGAATCCCGACAGCGTATTCAGCATTATAACCGGGCAGAATTATATCGACGAAAACGTCGATGAAAACGGAGATCCCGCTCTCTTCCCGTTTGCAGTGGACAACCTTGATGAACCCAACGTTTATAAACTCGTCAACGACGGTTCGGTCAAATCCGTGGGCGGCAAGCTCATCAATCCCTTTACGGTAGCCGCACCTTCAGTGAACGACCACTATAAACTCTCTTTCTATGTCCGCACTAAAGACGTGCGCATCGATCAGGGAGCCAATATCTACCTCTATGTGGACGGAGAAAAATACAACACTTCCTATACGACCTATTTCTCAAAAGTCCGCACTACTACCGAGATCGCCGACGATAACCTCAACGGCTGGGTTCAGTATACCTTCTACGTGAAACCCTCCAATGTCAAAGATTTCACGCTGCAGCTCGAAATATGGTTCGGTAACATGATAAATGGCGAGAATATCACCGAACCTGTTACGGGGACAATGTATATAACGGATATAGAGCTCACTAAGATATCCCTCTCTACCTATTCGTCGGCTTCCACCGATTCCTATACTAAAAAGACGGATCTCAGTTCCTCTACGTTTACTCCTTCAACTACAAATACCCTGACTAACGGTTCTTTTGAAACCTTACCGACAAATATCTCCTCATCTTCCTACCCCTACCCCGTCTCCGACTGGACGGCTGCCGAGCAGTATACGGTTTATGACGGAGAAGCCGGAATTTTCAACAACGATGTGCAATTCGGTATCGTATCCCGTTTCAATGCCAATAACGCCGACCTCGGACTCAATGATGAGACCGATTTCCTGTTCCCGGGAAGCAAAGATATCATCAGTCAGCTTTACATCAGGAATATCAAGGAAGGCGGAACCGCCTTCGGTATGCGTTCCGGCAAGATATCCTTGTCCGCCAATACGTATTACCGTATCAGCGTCCTTGCTAAAGAAATCGACGGCGGTAAAGCCTATGTCTATATCACCGGCGATCTCAATATGAGCAACCACGGAGTTTCTCCCGACGGCCAGATTTTCACGCCCGTCACCGAACTCGACTACGGCAACGGATTCGTTCAGTATAACTTTTATATCGCTGTCGGCGAAGTCACTAAGACAGTTTATATCGAACTTTACAACGGCGAAAAAACCGATTCGGACAACGATAACACCGTTAAAGCCAACGGGATCGTCGTATTCGATATTGCCGATTACGAAACCTTGACGGAGGATCAGTTCAAAGCTCTTACCACGGCTGATCCCGACGACGAAAGTTATATCCCTCCGTTTGAAGCTTACGAACCCGAGGGCGATATATTCTCGATGCCTTCTAAGTTCGAGAATGTCGAAGGACTTGACCTTACCAACGAAAAAGCCGTCACAAGGCCCGAAGATCCCACCGACGAAGGAGATGATGATTATGACAATGAAGGAGATCCCATCAATTGGCTCAATATCATGGTCGCCATCTCAACTATCCTTCTTGTCGCGGCAGTGATCGTAGCAATAGTAGTGACTATCCGCCGTAAGAGGATCAAAAAAGCACAGGAACTTCAGGCTCAGGAAGAACAACAGCTTACAGGCAATAAAAAGAAAAACTGATAAAATAAACAAACTTCCGCGCTGAAAACGGCGCGGAAGTTTTTTATTCTTTTCTTTTTCAAAAGTTACTTTTTTTGTCGCATCGAGTTTGCTATTTTTCGGTTTACTTCCTTTTTCAAACGCATACTATTATCAGTCGTACCTTTGCTCTGATCTGTCGCCGTCCGAAACGCCAATTTACGGGATCGGGTTCGCCGCACAGTGCAAAGCTTCCTTATAGCCGATCATCTCCGTTTCGCACTACCCTAAAACGCTTGCCCGAACCGGGAGATCAGCTTTCTTTATGATGAAAATCGACTTATTATCTGAAATATATATGCTCCGTACCGTCTGTCACGGCCAAATAACATTCCGAAGCCGGTATTTCCGCCTTTAAGCGGAAAGAAGTCAGTTTCAAAGCGATCGTTACAGCCGTCGGCATGACTGAAGTCCGGACTTTGTGTGAGGAACGCATGATCTGGTTTATTGTTATTTTTCTGTTGATACTTCTGTTTTTTCTTGCAGAACTGCTCATATTTATCGGAGTATTTTACTCTCCTTTTAAGTCACAGGGCAACATACATCGCGTACCTAAAGGTGAACAATACCGTTATCGTGAAGATTACGTATGGCAAATCACGGAAGAACTGGCAGCCAGAACTTTCGAAAAAGCCGAAATCGCCTCCTTCGACGGGCTTACCCTCTTTGCGCGCTGCTACGAACAGAATAAAAAAGCTCCCGTAATGCTTTGCTTCCACGGTTACAGAGCCACTTCGATCAGGGATTTCTGCGGCGGCGGCAAAACGATCCTCGAAGCGGGCTTCAATCTCATACTTGCCGATCAGCGTGCCTGCGGAAAAAGCAGCGGTCACACCATAACTTTCGGCGTCAAGGAACAATACGACTGTCTTGCATGGATAGATTACGCGAATTCTCGTTTTCCCGGTTGCGACATTATTCTCTACGGAGTATCTATGGGAGCCTCGACCGTGCTCCTTGCGGGGGCTCATGACTTGCCCGAAAACGTCAGAGGCATCATTGCGGACTGTCCGTTTTCTTCTCCCGAAAAGATAATACGGAAAGTCAGCCGCGACATAGGATTTCCGCCCGGAATTTTTTACCCCCTCGTCAGGCTTTCGGCACGCATATTCGGCGACTTCGATCCTTCGTCAGAGAATGTCACCGACAAAATAAGCAAAATAAAGGTGCCCGTGATGCTCATACACGGCAGTGAGGACCTTTTTGTTCCCTGCCAAATGAGCGTCGAACTGAAAAAAGCCGGCAAAACAGCCGAGCTTTATATATTTCCACATGCTGGTCATGCCCTTTCTTACCTCAAAGATTCTGAAAAATATTCCATGCTTATCAAAGAGTTTTCCGAAAAAGTATGCAAAAACCATAAAACGGAATAAACTCTTTTCTTTACTTGTAACGAATGGGACCGCTTTTTTTAAACCGTACCCTGCTCCATGAGCTTTGCAGCCTTGCCGAACCATTCCGCCTCAAACCTCAGCATGTCCGCATTGTATTTTACCGTGAGAAGCTGAAAAACAAATACTTCGCCTGCTTCGCCCGCCTGCTTCAGTCTTTCTCCCTCCGCCACGACTTTATCCAATGCCTCTGCCTCCGCCTTCAGTACCTCAGCGTATCCGCCTACCCGCTCAGCCAATCCTTTCCTCTCCGCCTGCCCCGCAAAATAAAGCTTTGCCAATTCGGGATTTTTGTTCTGCCTGAATTCAAAAGGCGAATTTACCCATGAAATAAAACGTTCCCGTCCTTTGGGCGTGATCGTGTAAAGCTTCTTAAGCCTGCCTCCTTCGTACCTCTCGCTGCGTTCGACTTCTTCAGCGCTCAGCAGCTTTTTCAGCGCACTTTGGATACTGCCCGTACTGCTGCTGTACATCATGCTCAAGCTGCTCTCGAATCTGAGCTTGAGTTCGTATATCGTCCTTCCTTTATAATACAACAATCCGAGTATAATATTTTCCATATAGTTCTCCATTCATCCGCACCGGAAACCTGTGCACGTTTTTTTGCTTGATCTTCTCCTCACGGGATTATGTAAGGAAGTATCGCGGCATACTTTTCGGCAAGAAAATCTTCGCTTACCGGATACGCCGAGGACGTGGAGGGCAGATACATGCTTTCTCCTGAAACTGAATACAGCTTATAAGCTGTTTTCCCCGTCGTGAAAACCTTGATCTTTCCCGTCACCGAAAATATCTTTCCGAAATCATTCAGCTTCACTTCCTTTATTGACGAATCACTTGCCCCTGAAATCTCACAGCTTTCCACTACGTCCCATAACGCTATGCCATGCCTCAGACATGCCATCTTCTTCTCTTCCACACTGCCTGTAAATGCACCGTCACCAGTCACCCTTGACATTATTCGCCAAAACCGATTGCTCTTGTTCGCATAATAAAAGCCTTCCTCTCTTGACTTAGGCGACGGGAATGATCCCAATATCAGTATTTTGGCATATTCGTCGTACAGCGGCTCCAATGTATGATAATACCTCATCAGACTTGCTATCTCCTTCGCTTTAAACTTCACTACACCTATTTCTCCGTCTTATACTGCTTCCCCTATCACAGGCGCCATCACCTTTATAAAATACCCCGTTATCGCTTCGGGACTTTCTTTTTTACCGTGTAACAGCCACCAATACACAGTCTCGACAAAAGATGAAGATATATGATTTACAGCGTAATCTTCAGGAAGCCCGCTCTTTATCAGTATCCCCTTGTTCGCATACTGAAACATTATCAGCTTTTTGAGATTGCTTTTAAAATACCTCAGAAATATTTCATTATTCTGCGAAGTCAATAATTCCAGAATGTTTCTGTCGTTCTCCTGCAAATGCCTCAGTAAATGCAGAAATACCGAATCCTCCGCACTCCCGCAACTATAATGATAATGTCCGTGCGGCAACCCCATCGCAGTGTCGGTTATGTGCCCGAATAACTCCTCGCAAAGCTCCTTCAGCAAATAATCCTTGGTTTCAAAATGCGCGTAAAAGGTAGTCCTGCCCACATCCGCCGCATCTATTATCTCCTGCACGGATATCTGATTATAGTTCTTTTCGGATAAAAGCCCGGAAAAAGCCTGTAATATCGATTCTCTCGTCTTTTTCTGCCGCCTGTCCATATGACCTCCCCGAACAATTTTTTGCTTTTATTCAGTATCGAACATCTCATGGCTTTTGATTGTTCGATCTTTTGATTTTTGTTGTATAATAAAAATGTTACGAAACAATTTGTTTTCTATCTTACATATTATACTTTATTTTTTTAATAAAGTCAATCAAGGTGCAACTTATGATAAAAAAACTCAACGATATCCTTGCCGGTATCCCCGCGACTTTGGTCGGCGGTATTTTCCTGTTGATGAGCTTCATTTTTCCGAGGGTAAACATTATCCTTCCCGTAGACCCAGCATGGGTAACCGTTTTCATCTGCGGGCTTCCTCTGCTTTATCTTGCCGTAAAAAGAATAATATACAATCCGGGCATAAGCAAAATATCTTCCGCTCTCCTTATCACTATTGCCATGATAGCGGCAATAATAATCGGAGACCTTTTTGCGGCGGGAGAGGTCGCTTTTATTATGGCAATAGGCGCAATCCTCGAGGAAATGACAACTGACAGAGCAAAAAAAGGACTGAAAAAACTCATAGCTCTTGCTCCTTCTCAGGGAAGACGTATCAGTAACGGTTCGGAAGAAATGATCCCTGCCGAAAAGATCCGTGAAAACGATATACTTCGTATCCTTCCCGGCGAAACCATCCCCGTGGACGGCAAAATCATTTCCGGCGAAACATCAGTGGACCAGTCCGTAATGACCGGAGAATCGCTGCCCGTGGATAAAGCCGTCGGTGACGACGTATTTTGCGGCACGATCAACAGGTTCGGAGCAATCGACATAAAAGCGACTAAGGTAGGCGAAGACAGTTCGCTGCAAAAACTCATACGCATGGTACGTGAAGCGGAAGACAAAAAAGCTCCGATGGCAAGAATAGCCGATAAATGTGCCAGTTGGCTTGTTCCGGCGGCGTTCATGATCGCCGTGATAACTGGCATCCTGACTGATAACTTAGAACGCGCCGTTACAGTTCTGGTAGTATTTTGTCCATGTGCTCTTGTACTTGCCACCCCCACCGCTATCATGGCGGCTATAGGTCAGGCTACAAAACACGGAGTCATTATCAAATCAGGTGAAAGCTTAGAAAAAATGGGGAAAGTTGACACAGTAGCATTTGACAAAACCGGTACGCTGACATACGGCAAACTTAAAATATCCGACATCGTTTCCTTTAACGACGATTTTTCTGCCGAAGACATTTTGTATCTTACAGCCTCGGCGGAATCCAAAAGTGAACACCCGCTCGGGAAAGCGGTTTATTCCTCAGCCCTGAGCTCCGGCATCAAAACAGCTGAAACCGAAGATTTCCGCATGATGTCCGGCAAAGGCGTAAGCGCTAAAATCGCAGGTAAAACCTATTACTGCGGCAACGAAAAATATCTGTGTCAGTACGGAATACTTTTAAATGAAAAAGCCGGGGAAAAAGCCGAAGAACTCCGCAAACAGGGAAAAGCCATGATCTTCACGGCTTCCGAAACAGAATGTCTCGGCCTTATAGCCCTTTCCGACGAAATCAGACCTCAGGTCGGCAAAATGGTTTCCGATCTTGCCGCATTACACACAGATACGGTCCTCCTCACAGGCGACAGCAAAAATGCCGCCGAATATTTCGCCGATCTCAGCGGAATAAAAAACGTTTACGCGGAACTGCTCCCCGAAGAAAAAGTCATGCAAATCAGTAAACTGCTGCAACAGCATAAAACGGTCTGTATGATAGGCGACGGAGTGAACGACGCCCCCGCCCTGAAAACGGCAAGCGTCGGAGTGGCAATGGGCAGCTTCGGAAGCGATATTGCCGTTGAAGCCGCGGATATAGCCCTCATGAGCGACGACCTCTCTAAAATCCCCTACCTCAAAAAACTCTCCGACGCCACCGTCAAAACCATTAAATTCAGTATTGCCTTGTCAATGTGCATAAACTTCATCGCCGTCACGCTTTCAGTTGCCGGCATCCTTACCCCTACTTCAGGCGCCCTCGTCCATAACGCAGGATCATGCTTTGTCGTACTTATCGCCGCCCTGCTCTACGACAGAAAATTCAAATGATCCATTCGGACTCTTTTTAACATGTCTTTTAAGGACTTGCAAATTCTGCAGGTCCTTTATTTTACCCTTGACAAAAGTACGAAATCGTACTATAATATAACGGCATAAGAATTCGGGAGCTTTTATGAATAAAAACAGACTCAATGATACACGCCGGATAAATTACCTCACCTCGGAAACAGACGCTCTTTATCATCTCGCTTCTGTTAAACTGGGTATTTCCGACAGTGTTTCAATAGTGCTTTACACGCTGTACGATCCGGACAAAAGCTGTTTGCTCAGCGATATTTACAAAAAATCAGGCGTGAGCAAGCAGACTGTCAATTCCGCATTGCGAAAGCTTGAAAAAGATGGGATCCTCCGGCTTTCAAACCACTCCGGTAAATCGAAAAAAGTGACGCTTACCGAAAAGGGAGTCGCTTTCGCCGAAAAAACGGTAGCCAAATTGCTCGACGCCGAAATAAGGGCGCTCGAAGACTGGTCCTCGGATGAAATCAATACTTATATCGCACTGACGGAAAAATATCTTGAAAGTTTCGGTAAACAGGTACGCGAATTATAAGAGCAAAAAAACCATGTTTATTTTAAAATATCTCAAATTTGATCAATAACGGATTTCGGAGCAGGTATGACTATACAATTATCGGATCGTTTCACATACGGCAAACTTATAAGATTTACGCTTCCCACCATCGCAATGATGATCCTCACGTCGATATACAGCATTGTCGACGGTTTTTTCGTGTCAAATTTCGCCGGGAAGCTCCCCTTTTCCGCCGTCAATCTGATAATGCCGTTTCTCATGATATTAGCCACAGTTGGGTTCATGTTCGGAACGGGCGGAACTGCGATCGTTTCAAATACCTACGGCTCAGGCGACATAAATAAAGCTAACAGGTATTTTTCTCTTTTCGTATATTTCTCATTTGCGATCGGAGTACTGCTCGGTATTGCAGGTATCATATTTCTTCGTCCCATTGCATCTCTGCTCGGTGCGGAAGGCGAACTGCTCGAACACTGCGTTATTTACGGCAGGATCATCCTTGCCGCCCTGCCCTTTATGGTCTTACAGCTTTTATTTCAAAGCTTTTTCGTCGCGGCTGAAAAACCGCGTTTAGGACTATGGGTCACACTTGCCGCCGGCGTAACGAATATGGTCCTCGACGCTGTCCTTGTTTTACTGCTGCCTCAGGAACATAAACTCGCCGGCGCAGCTTTGGCTACCGCTTTCAGTCAGGTCGTAGGAGGCGTTGTCCCGCTTATCTATTTCTTCAGAAAAAACGACAGCATCCTCAGACTCGGAAAAACTGAATTCTACGGAAAAGCTATCATCAAAGCCTGTACAAACGGCTCATCAGAATTCATGAGCAATGTTTCCATGAGTCTTGTCGGCATACTCTACAATATCCAGCTTTTGCACTTTGCGGGAGAAAACGGAGTGGCTGCTTACGGCGTCATCATGTATGTAAGCATGATTTTTTCAGCAACCTTTATTGGTTACTCTATCGGGACTGCTCCGATCATCGGATTCCATAACGGCGCCGGCAACCACGGCGAATTAAACAGCATACTTAAAAAAAGCATAAAAATGCTCATAATATTCGGATTTTTAATGCTCGCAGCATCACAGTTGCTCGCTTACCCCCTTGCCAGATTATTCGTCGGATACGACCGGGAACTTCAGGATATGACAGTAAACGGTCTCCGTATATTCTCCTTCTCTTTTCCGCTCATGGGCTTCGCCATTTTCGGCTCGGGTTTTTTTACCGCCCTGAACGACGGCCTTACATCTGCCCTGATCTCCTTCCTTCGTACTATGATATTCCAGGGAGGAGCAGTTCTGTTGCTTCCGATGTTTCTCGATATAGACGGCATATGGCTCGCTATTGTCGTGGCTGAATTCACGGCAGTCGTATTTACGGTCATCTTTATGATTGCAAAAAGAAAAAAATATCACTACTAAACCCCGTAAAATACTGCTTGTTGCCGAATAATATCTGCCTGTTTCTTCGACATGTTTTCAGCAGTCAGCAAAAATATAAATCTTCTGCTTTTTCCGATATCGGCATTTGATCAGCTTTCATAAACCTGCCTCGGACCTGACCGCTTATCCCGAAAAAACCGAAGTTTACCGCTACATTCGTACTTCACGGCGCATCCGGACTTCTTTATCTCCGGTATCCGCTCTCCTGTCGATATGGCGGACCTCGTTTGCCGTCAGATTTTCGCGCTGAAAACCGACTTGACTAAAAAATAATTACCATCACATAACAATTCGACAGATCCCGGCTGAAAAACACGGAGCGGATAAAATCATAATAAAAAATTACGGCTTTCGCGTCGGATCATCCGAAATACAACGTTTAATCAGGTTCAAGGAGAAGAATTTAATGACACGGGCAAAGTATCAGGTGCTTGTAATTCCGTATGACACAGATAACGGCAATGTATATTACTGTCTGTTCCGAAGAAGCGATATGGATATATGGCAGTTTATTGCCGGAGGCGGTGAAGACTCAGACGGCTCGGTCTTGTTGTCGGCTAAACGTGAAGCAAACGAAGAAGCAAATATCGGTTTCGACTGCGAATACATCCGGCTTGACACCGTCAGCAGCATTCCTGTAAATTGTTTTAAAAACGCGGAGATGATATGGGGCGAAGATTGCTATGTCGTACCTGAATACTGCTTCGGAGTCAAGGCGGACAGAAATAAAATTTATTTATCAGAAGAACATTCCGCATATAAATGGTGCAACTATGAAGACGCCCTCAGATACCTCAAATTCGACAGCAATAAAACTGCTCTTTGGGAACTGGATCGCAGAATAAAGAAAAAACTTCGTTCCGACAATCTATAATAATTCCGGTTCCGATATATCTGTTCAAAATAAAGACATTACCGACTGTTCTGGCGCAGATGTTTGATATTTCTCCGCAGGCTCTTGACGTCCCTGACATTGACAGTCGGATCGGTCTTATGCACACCTTATTTACCCTTGAAGATGTGTATGGTCTGACCGTCAGCGAAGCAGACGGAGAAGTTTGTCTGAAAGTCAGCAAAGACAAGGGCAAAGAGGCTTACGAGCTCCTGCAAATGCTCCATGCTTGGAAAGAGCAGGCGGACAAGCTCTCTGCCGGTGAAATCAGCAAGGACGATTACGACCGCTGGCGTTACTACTATCCGAAATACGACACTACGCAGCTCCGGGCGATAATTCCTTCGCAGAAGTTAAGCGACGCATTAGTAGAAGCATGCAAAGAAAATTTGAAAGATAAATAATTGGAGCGATAGTATTTCCATGTTTACAATCACAAAAGATGATATTTCATTTATTCTGGAGGATTTTGGTATTGATTCAAAGGTCATAGGTTTCGCAGAGCTGCAAAGATACCATTACGAAAAAGATAATCCAGCATCAAAAGAAGTTCGGCTAATCATAAAGGTTGACTTGGATAATGGGCAGCCCTTTGTGATTCGATTCAAAAACGAGAAGGATGTCACCTTAGATATCATCCATGCGCAGAGCCGGTTTGCGAAGCTATTGGCGGATCGACATATAGAAACTCCTGCACTCTATATGACAAATGGGCAATACGCCAGATGGTATAGCATTAACGGATATGACGTAATTGTTACGGTGGAAGCCTTTGTTGCCGGAGAGTTACATACAGTCGATGAGGATATTGCTAAAAAAACCGGAAGCTTACTTGCTCGGATGCACAACATCGCAGAGCAAGCTGATTTTCATGTTCAAAACGATGTCCTGTTTGACCCTTTAAAACGAAATGATCTTTTTAGTTTTGAGGATTTTAAATTGAATAAAGACTTTTTAGTAACGCTGGACGAAGCTCTTTATAAAAGCATTGTGTTGGAACATGCTAATGTTTTTCAGAAAGTTCGTATATTCGAGAATGAGCCGAGATACGCCGTTCAAGGAGATATTAGTGACTGTAACTTATATCAAACTGTCGATGGCAGAATTGGCATTTTTGACTTTAATCGTTGCGGGGATAACGTTCTCTATTACGATGCTATTATGCAGGCAATTTTTGAGGCAAGGCTCATGGATTACCCAAACGAAATTGCCGGAAAACAGGAAGGCATTATCCTGTCTGCATTTTTGAAAGGGTATCATCAGGAAAGACCTTTTACAAATGAACAAAGGGAGGTGTTTCCATATTTATACGCCCTTATTTCCGCTTTTTGGAGCAGTGATATGAAATGGAATGAAAATAGCCTTTGCCATACTGTTGAGGCAGGGGATACTGAGACTGCGCATCAATGGCTGAAAGAAATCTACAGTCGCATATTATTTCGCCCTAAAATGCCTCTGTAAAGTCGTATTAATACGACAAAAGCCCTTAGCTATGGAATCAGTACCCGCAGCTAAGGGCTTTCTTACACGGATTTCTTCCGCCATGCAAGCCGCCTTTTATCATTCCGTAACCCGTAAACCACCGGATTACAAGAATAATGGCTCTTGTATGGCTGTTATCAAATTGTTATCAAAAGGCTTGTTTGAACGCCGCAAATCCGCATAAACGCTGGGTTTGTCGAGTTCATTGTATTATTCCCATTCGATTGTGCCGGTGGGCTTAGGTGTAAGGTCGTAAAGCACCCTGTTCACTCCCGGGACTTCCGTCGTTATCCGCTTGGTTATATGCTGTAATAATGCAAACGGTATGTCCTCTACGGTAGCTGTCATCGCGTCACGCGTATTGACCGCACGTATTATAACAGGCCATTCGAATGACCTCTTCCCCTCCTTTACTCCTGTGGACTTGAAATCGGGGACCACTGTAAAATACTGCCACACTTTTCCCTCTAAACCGTTTGCGGCAAATTCCTCTCTTAAGATCGCGTCAGACTCCCTTACCGCCTCTAATCTGTCACGCGTAATCGCGCCTAAACAACGCACACCAAGTCCGGGTCCGGGAAACGGCTGACGATATACCATATTATCCGGCAAACCGAGCGCCTTCCCTACTACGCGGACTTCATCTTTGTACAAAAATTTCAAAGGTTCCACAAGCTCAAATCTCAGGTCCTCCGGCAAACCGCCGACATTATGATGTGCCTTCACCGGTCCGCTTTCAAGTATGTCCGGATAAATGGTGCCCTGCGCAAGAAACTCTATCCCCTCAAGCTTTCTCGCCTCCTCCTCAAATACCCTGATAAACTCTGCCCCTATGATCTTCCTCTTTTCTTCGGGGTCGGCTGCTCCTGCCAACTTCCCCAAAAACCGATCTGTTGCGTCAACATATATCAGATTGGCGTCCATTTCGTCTCGGAATACCTTTATCACCTGTTCGGGTTCTCCCTTCCTCAGTAAACCGTGATTCACATGTACGCATACAAGCTGTTTCCCTATCGCCTTTATCAGCAAAGCCGCCACTACGGACGAATCTACGCCGCCGCTCAGCGCCAGCAACACTTTCTTGCCGTCTGTTTGCTTTCTCAATGCGTTTATCTGTTCAGCTATAAACTTTTCCGCCGACTCATGCGTCGTTATCCTTTCCATATTTTCGGGCCGTCTGTTCTTTTCCATATTTCCTCCTGCCTGACTCTGCTTTTACTCCCATTCTATTGTAGCAGGCGGTTTGCCTGTTATATCGTAAACCACCCTGTTTATATGCCTTGTCTCGTTTACTATCCTGTTGCTTATCCTCTCGAGAACATCATACGGGATCCTCGCCCAATCCGCCGTCATTCCGTCGACTCCCGTTACGGCGCGCAACGCCAACGTATACTCATACGTCCGACTGTCTCCCATTACTCCTACCGACTTGTTTCCGGTAAGCACGGCAAAATACTGCCATATCTTTTCATTCAATCCCGCTCTTGCAATTTCTTCCCTGAATATGTAATCGGCGTCCTTTAATATTTCAAGCTTCTCTTTTGTAACCTCGCCGATTATCCTGATCCCGAGTCCCGGACCGGGAAAAGGCTGTCTCATTACTATATGATCGGGAAGTCCCAACTCCTTACCGAGTCTCCTCACTTCATCCTTGAACAGATCCCTCAACGGCTCTACTATCCCTTTGAATTTGATTACGCTCGGCAGTCCTCCTACGTTATGATGAGATTTTATCATCGCACTTGTCTTACTGCCGCTTTCTATCACATCAGGATATATCGTTCCCTGTGCGAGAAAATCCACTTCCCCTATTTCGTCTGATATATCTTCAAAAACGCGTATGAACTCCTCCCCTATGGCTTTCCTCTTACTCTCAGGCTCCGTGACCCCCTTCAGCTTTTTCAGAAACCTTTCGGATGCGTCTATCATTTTTAAATTCATTTCGCGTTCTTCTATGAATACTTTCCTGATCTCCTCGCTTTCGTTTTTTCGCATCAAACCGTGATCTACATATACACATGTAAGCTTGTTTCCGATGGCCTTATGTATCAAAGCAGCCGCGACCGCACTGTCAACTCCGCCCGACATCGCGCATAACACACTGCCATCCTTTACCTTTTCTCTGATATCTTTTACAAGCTTTTCCGCCACGTTTTTCATGGTCCAGTCGCCTTTTGCTCCGCATGCTCCGTACAGAAAATTCCTTAAAATAATCTGACCGTTCTGAGTATGGTGCACTTCGGGATGAAACTGTACTCCATATATCCTTCTCTTTCTATTTTCAAAAGAAATAACGGGACAGCTTTCCGTATAAGCGGTAACACTGAAGCCTTCGGGCACCTTGCTTATATAATCGGTATGACTCATCCATACTATACCATTGTCAGGCATTCCTTTAAAAAGCTCCGCACCCTTATCAAACGATGCAACCTGCTTTCCGTACTCTCTGACGTCGGCAGTACTTACTTCTCCGCCCAATGCTTGCGCAATAAACTGAATACCGTAACATATACCGAGTATCGGGACCCCGAGTCCGAATATATCCTTGTCAAATACGGGGGCGTCTTTTTCATAAATACTGTGAGGCCCCCCGGTAAAAATTATTCCTATCGGCGAATATCTTCTGACTTCCTCGATCGGAGCATCATAAGGCAACATCACACTGTGAACATTCAGCTCCCTTACTCTGCGGCATATCAATTGATTATACTGTCCGCCGAAATCTATCACCACTACGGTTTCAGTCATTTTTCCCTTCCTTTTTAAGTCCTTATGTCGTGTATCCCGCACTTAGGACCGTCACATTTTTACCGAATAATTCGGAGCCTCTTTAGTAATGGATATATCGTGAGGATGACTTTCTATCAGTCCTGCATTTGTTATTTTTATAAATCTGCCGTTTTTTCTCAATTCATCCACGCTCTTATTTCCGGTATAGCCCATTCCGCTTCTCAATCCGCCCATGAGCTGGAATACCATATCTCCCAAAGTTCCTCTGTAAGGCACTCTTCCTTCGACTCCCTCGGGTACGAGTTTCTGTGAATTCTCCTGGAAATACCTGTCTTTACTTCCTTTCACCATCGCGGCAAGCGATCCCATCCCGCGGTATACTTTGAATGAACGTCCCTGATATATTTCCGTTTCTCCCGGGCTCTCTTCCGTCCCCGCAAACAGGCTGCCTATCATTATCGCCGACGCGCCTGCAGCTATCGCTTTAACTATATCTCCCGAATACTTTATTCCTCCGTCGCCTATCACGCGCTTTCCGAGTTTGTCCGCCGCTTCGGCGCAATCCATGATCGCGGTGATCTGCGGAACTCCTATTCCCGCTACGACTCGCGTAGTACATATCGATCCGGGGCCTATCCCGACTTTTACTACGTCCGCACCGGCTTCTATACATGCTTTCGTGGCAGATGCTGTCGCCACATTACCCGCTATTATCGGAACAGACGGGAATTTCTTCTTTATCGCCGTTACTATATCCAATACTTTCCGACTGTGTCCGTGTGCCGTATCGACGGCTATAATATCCACCCCCGTCCTGACCAGTTCCTCAGTCCTTTCCATGGTGTTAGCTGCCGTGCCTACTGCAGCTCCCACTATCAGTCTTCCCTTTTTATCCTTTGCTCCATTGGGATACTGTATGGTCTTTTCTATATCCTTGATCGTTATAAGCCCTTTAAGTACGTTATCCTTGTCAACAATGGGCAACTTTTCGATCCTGTGCGCTCCAAGCAGCTTCTGAGCCTCTGCCAACGTCGTCCCCACCGGCGCCGTAACTAAATTCTCCTTTGTCATAACGTTATTTATAGGCTGCTCGAAATCGGTTTCAAAACGAAGGTCCCTGTTTGTCAGAATGCCTACAAGATGCATCTTAGCGTCTACTATCGGCACCCCGGATATCTTATACCTCGCCATCAGCGCCAAAGCGTCGGTAACGGGATTCTCAGGATGAAGGAAAAACGGATCGGTTATTACGCCGTGCTCCGAACGCTTAACTCTGTCCACCTGCAGCGCCTGGTCCTCGATAGACATGTTTTTATGGATTATTCCGAGTCCTCCTTCACGCGCCATTGCTATGGCAAGTTTATATTCCGTTACCGTATCCATGGCTGCGCTCATAAGCGGTATATTAAGGCTTACACCTTCGCACAGCTTCACTTTCAGGTCAACCTCCCCGGGCAACACATTCGATTTATCCGGCAATACAAGCACATCATCAAAAGTCAATCCTTCTTTAACCAATTTATCCATATTTTCCTCCGTTATTCAAATCATCCTGTGTGACTAAGATACTGTATATTTTATCATATTTTCGATTAAGTTGTAAACCCTTTTTGCGGGCACGAGATAAATTAGCCTTCTTTTTACTTGCCTTTTCTCCGTTTTTGTGCTTTAATTACATCAGCATTTTTCAAGAAGGTGTTTTTATGTCTAAAAAAATCAGCGCTAAAACTATTGCGATCTCAGGCATCCTGATCGCTCTTTCGGTTTTGTGGACATGGTTCATGCCTACCCTGGATCTCGGCCTTTATTGGTCGTTTACCCCGCTTTCGCATATTTTTATTTTCTTCGCCATGATGATAAGCCCCGCCGTGGCCGTGCTTACCGCTGCTGGAACTGTCTTGGGCTTCTTTCTCAAGGGGGCAAACTACGTCCTTCTGATGCGCGCGGCAAGTCACATCATATTTGTAGTCGCCGGCGTTCTTATGCTGAAAAAACTCAACATTGTCAAACCGCTGCAATTCCTTATTTTCGCCGTTGCCACAGCCCTGATCCATGCAGTGACCGAAACCGCTGCCGTTTACATCGCCATCGCCGCCGGACTCAGTATTCCCGAAAACGGTATGCTTTACATCTGGGGAGCAACTTTCGCCGGCACTATAGGTCATTCGCTTTTGGATTGCACCGTTGCTTATTTAATCTCACGACTCATTCTTAAAGCTCATGTCGTAGATATGCCTCCGTTGATGAAAGAAAATCACTGAGTCCGATCTTTCCGCTTCCAAGCGTATCACCTATACGGCAACATCAAAAAACCCGTACCTCTAAGGTACGGGTTTTTCTCTGAAAGTTTATCTCAGTTTATCAATTCTTCATATATCGACTCGTATTTCTTCGCACTCTGTGCCCATGAATAATCTTCTGCCATAGCGTTCCTTATAATACGGTCAAAAGCCTTTTCGTCATCGTAATAAAAATGCAACGCTCGACGAAGAGTATACAACATATCATGCGCATTATAGTTCGTAAAACTGAATCCGTTTCCTTCTCCCGTATACTGGTTATAGCTCTTCACGCTGTCTTTCAGTCCACCGACCTCTCTTACGATAGGAAGAGTGCCGTACTTCATGCTTATCATCTGACTGAGTCCGCAGGGCTCAAACCTGCTCGGCATCAGAAAGAGGTCGCAGCCGGCATATATCCTGTGCGCGAGTCTGTTGTCGAAGCCTATCACGGACGCCACCTTCTCACGGTATTCCGCGGCATAATACCTGAAAGCTTCCTCATACCTTAAATCTCCCGTCCCGAGAATGACCATCTGCAAATCTTCTCTGACGATATCTTCCATCACGCAAGTTATAAGATCGAGTCCTTTCTGATCATAAAGCCTCGAAACCAGTCCTATCAACGGTACGGCTGTGTTCGGGAGCCCAAGCTGCTTCTTCAGCTGTTTCTTATTATATGCTTTGCCTTCGGCATAATCGGCAACCGAATAATTCCTTTCTATCAGTTCATCGGTTTCCGGATTATACGTAGTGTAATCCACACCGTTCAGTATCCCGTGAAGATGGTTCCTCCTTGCGCGCATAAGACTCTGAAGTCCTTCGCCGTATTCATCGCTCATTATCTCTCCCGCGTACGAAGGAGATACGGTAGTCACCTCGTTTGCATAGACGATCCCGCCTTTCAGGAGGTTTGCTCTTCCGTAAAACTCAAGCTTGTCATGCGAAAAATAGTAGCCCGGGAGTCCCGTTTTATCCATGACCTCCGCGATATCAAAAATTCCCTGGTACTGCAGATTATGGATGGTTATCACCGTGCGCATATTCCTGTAAAAGCCCATTCCCATGTAAAAACAGTCAAGCATTACGGGAACGATCGCCGTAGACCAATCGTTGCAGTGCAGCACGTCCGGACGATAATCGAGATGCACAAGTATTTCAAGAGCAGCTTTGGAGAAAAAGCAAAAACGTTCCAAGTCAAACTGGTCGTAAATCTTATCTCCGCCGAAATAATAAGAACTTTCTATAAAATAGTATTCGACTCCGTTCATCGACAGACTCCACACGTTGCAGCTCTGCCGGCGCCATCCCAGAATTACGCTCACATTACTGAGGATCTGTCTCATGTTCTGCGCATAGCGGTCAGGAATAAACTTATACTTCGGCATGATCACCTTGACTTCATGACGTTCTGCAAGGGCTTTGGGCAATGCGCCCAAAACGTCTCCGAGTCCTCCGGATTTCGCAAAAGGTTCTGCCTCGGCGGAAATGAAACAAATTTTCATGATCTGTTCTCCTGTAGCTTATATTCTTCTGTTCTTGCCTACCACCAGAGGATACGAAGCATCACCGCAAAGTATCTTATCCCTGTCGACAAACACCTGCTTGTCAAGAATAACGTGGCTGAGAACGCTGTTTTCCATTATCTTGCTGTCCTGCATTATAACACAGTTTTTGAGTTTACAGCCTTTGCGTACCTCGACTCCTCTGAAAAGTATACATCCTTCCACTTCACCGTCGATAATACAGCCGTCTGCTATAAAGCTGTTGCTTACTTTTGCATGCTTCAGATAACGGGCAGGCACTTTGTCCTTGACTTTGGTAAGTATCCTGTCGTGCGATTCGAACAGACATTTCCTTACATCGTCATTCAGCAACTCCATATTAAAGTTATAATAGCTGTTTATATCCGTTATGGTACGCACGAAACCCTTGTAATTATACCCTACCACCTTAAGCCTGCCGAGATTTCTGGCAAGTATATCCTTTTCAAAACTCTTTTCTCCGCGCGCTATGCAACTTTCCACAAGATTTACAAGAAGATCGCCTTCTATTATATAAAAGCCCAATGCCTTCGATGAAAATTTACTGTATTTATTGAAGGCGTCGATATCTACTACCCTTCCCGTTTCATCCACATCTATATATACTTCGTTATCATCGTGTTCTGCTCCGGGCACCATCTCGTTGTATATGATCGTTATATCGGCATTGGAATTCTTGTGCTTTTCCATTGCGTCGTCAAAAGTCATATTGCACATCACATTCGAATCAGCCAAAAGCACATACTTTTGCTGACTCCTTCTTATATAATGCACTATACTGTGCAAAATAGCTATCTTGTCCTCCCCTGTCATATGCAGTTCGCTGTCCTGTTTGTAAAAAGGAGGCCAGATATAAAGACCGTACTTCTTCCTGCTCAGATCCCACGGCAGACCGCCGCCGAGGTGGTCCATAAGCGACTGATAATTGTATTTCGTCGTAACTCCGACGTTCGATATCCCGCTGTTTACAAAATTACTCAGAATAAAATCTATAAGTCTGTATCTTCCCGCGACAGGCAACGAAGCCAATGCTCTCACGCGGGTAAGGTCGCCCAGCCTGATACCTTCGTTTTGCGCGAATATTATACCCATTGTGTCAAGCATCTTACTTTTCCTCCTTTATATCGGCTGATACCATGCAATTACCGCCTACAACGGCATTTTCACATATTGTTATGCCTCCGGCGATCAATGTGACGCCGTCACTGCAATATACGGATTTGTATTTAGTCGTTTCTTCTTCCGTCCCGATCTGAGCGCCGTTTCCTATAACCGCTCCCTGACCTATGATCACCTTATTGAGCTTCACATTCTCCCCCACTTTTACGTCGGTCATGATTATACTGTCCGTGACCTCGGCGCCTTTGCCGATTGTGACTCCGTCGCTTATCACGGAATGCCTGACCGTACCGTCTATGTAGCAGCCTTCCGTTACAAATGAATCGAGTATGTGTGCGTTTTTGCCTACGTAATGCGGCGGCTTGAGAGCGCTCTTACTGAAAATAGGCCATTCGTCATCATAGAGTTCAAGTTCGTCGTCGTCGAGCATGTCCATATGTGCCTGCCACAAGCTGTATATTGTCCCGACATCCTTCCAATAGCCTTTGAATCCGTATCCGAATACGCGTTTCCCAGTATTAAGCATATGCGGTATTATGTTTTTACCGAAATCGTTGCTGCTTTGCGGATCTTTTTCGTCTGCGATAAGCTGTACCTTAAGCTCCTTCCATTTGAATACGTATATCCCCATGCTGGCATAATTGCTCTTGGGTACTTTCGGCTTTTCCTCAAAACCCGTGATCCTGCCTGTTTCGTCAAATGACAGAATTCCGAACCTGCTTGCTTCCCGAGGTTCAACGGGTATATGCGCAATAGTTACGTCCGCATCGTTGTCGTTATGCAGCTTTATCATTTTGCTGTAGTCCATTTTGTAAATGTGATCGCCCGAAAGCACTAACACGTTCTCCGGCTGAAACTGTTCGATAAATTCAATATTCTGATATATCGCATTTGCTGTTCCCTTATACCACTCGCCCGCTTCCTCCTGCATATACGGCGGCAGAACGTATACTCCGCCGTTCAGTCTGTCCAGATCCCAGCTTTTTCCGCTGCTGATATAGGTATTCAGTAAAAGGGGTTTATACTGTGTCAGCACTCCCACCGTATCAAGGCCGCTGTGGGCACAGTTTGTAAGCACAAAATCGATGATCCTGTATTTTGCCCCGAACTGCACCGCCGGTTTCGCAACTCCTTTGGTGAGAGCGCCTAACCGGCTTCCCTGTCCGCCGGCAAGAATCATAGCCACGCAATCTTTTTTCATAAATGCCACTCTCCTTCAATTATAGTATTATAATTTAAGCCTTGCTTACAGCCTGCCTCCAGCCTGAATATAACTTTGATGCCGCGTCTTTGCTTAAGGTGGGTACAAACTCTTTTTCCACTCTCACAAGACTTTTGATTTCTTCCTCGCTTTTCCATACCCCGAGTCCCATTCCGCACATATACACCGCGCCCATTACAGTACTTTCAGTACACTCGGGCCTGAGCACTTTGAGTCCCGATATATCTGCCTGAAACTCCATCAGAAAATCATTTCTGCTCGCTCCGCCGTCTGCTCTCACGGCCATGATCCTGCTTCCTAAGTCCGCTTCGATACAATCCAGCACGTCTTTCGTGGAATACGCCATGCTCTCCAACACGGCCCTCACTATATGAAATTTATCCGTATTCCGTGTGATACCTGTTATTACTCCCCGGGCTTCCGACCTCCAGTAAGGAGCGCCCAGTCCCGTAAACGCGGGTACAACGTACACTCCGTCGCAACCGGGTGTTCCGTCGCCGTTTTTTGCCGCCCTTGCCATACGTTCGCTGTCTTCACTCGATTTCATGAAATCCAGCTTGTCTCTCAGCCATTGCACCGCGCTTCCGGCATTGAAAACACTTCCTTCTATTGCGTAAACCGTCTTACCCTGTCTACGCCAGCCTATTGTGGTTATCAGGTTGTTTTCCGAGTAAACCGCTTTCTCTCCCGTGTTAACGAGTATAAAGCAACCGGTCCCGTAGGTATTTTTCGCGTCACCTTTATCAAAACACGCCTGCCCGAACAATGCCGCCTGCTGATCCCCCAGTATCCCGCATATTACCGGCGCACCTTTTACGGCGGTCCCTTTCCCCGCTATTGCGTCGCTGTCTATTACTTCGGGAAGGATCTCCTCGGGTATGCGAAACAGCCTTAACAGCTCTTTGTCCCAGCACATTTCGTTTATATTGTAAAGCATAGTGCGCGAAGCGTTGGTAACATCGGTAACGTGAGATTTTCCTTCGGTAAGCCTGTATATGATATAAGAATCCAGAGTTCCCGCCAATATCTCTCCCCGCAATGCTTTTTCCCGTGCTCCTTCGACATTGTCCAGAAGCCACGCCAATTTCGTTGCGGAAAAATAGCTGTCTACGGTCAACCCGGTACGCTGCTTTATCATTTTTACGACGCCCGGATCCGAACGAAGATATTCACAGTAATCCGCCGTCCTTCTGCACTGCCAAATAATGGCGTTATGAAGCGGCTTACCCGATTTCTTATCCCATATGAGCACGCTCTCTCTCTGATTGGTCACACCTATCCCGTATATTTCATCGGCGGATACTCCGCTTTCGGCTATCACCTCTCCGAGAGAAGCAGACTGCGCACCCCATATACTGAGTGCATCGGCTTCCACCCACCCGGGTTCAGGATAAGATAATTCAAACGTATGAGCAGCAGTAGAGATGATCTTTTTCTCCGATACGTCATATACTACGGCTCTCGCCGATGTCGTACCTTCGTCAAGCGCTACTATGTATCTTTTCATATTACCTCACAACTTCTGATACGCCTTAAGATTATTTACGATCCCGACTGCTTCACCGAGCTGTTTCTCCTCTTCGGATATTATCTTTCTTAAGGCTTTATTATCCTGAATATCAAAAACTTCCCCGTATCCGTACCTGAACCTACCGAGCAATTCTTTTTCCGAACTGCCGAGATTGCTTTCGTCCGGCGCATACCCGGATAACAACAGATAATCATATAAATATAAAGCCAATAAAGCGTCGGTATTGCCGCCTTCGCAAAGAAATGTAAAGTATTTTACGGTTTCGGTCAGATAATCGTCGGCGTCCTGCGGCATCACGGGATTCATAAGCAATTCACAGGCAACTCCGGCTGCATAATAGCTTTCCGTTCTGTAGCACAGAGTGTAAAAACTGTTTATCTGACTGCAGTTCGCAACCACATGATATCCGTTTTTCTCTGCCAGTATATATTCTCCGTAATTGAATAACTGAGCTGCAAATTTAAGTTTTGCGGCGGGCTTCTTTACGCCCTTTACCACTGCAGTGAGTCTTCCTTCCTGAGTAAAGAGAGTTATCAGCCTGTCATTTTCCTTATGATCTTTTGCAGTCAGCACTATACCCCTGAGTTTTTTCTCCATCAGCGTTTCTCGTCTTTATCGGACAGCTTTTTATATAAATTGTAATATGCAATACTTCCGGTTTTTTCAAAAAGTTCCCAAGCTAAATCTTTCGCGTCTTTTTTCATAGGTCCTCCCGCAAATATGCTAAATTTAGCTTTTGTAATAATCGAAAGCTTATGCGTGAAAACCTTTTTTTCTTTACGACCGTAACGCGTACCTCCCTTCCAGCGCACTCTGCCCGACTCTTTCTTCCTTATAGTAAAGGAGTCTTTTCCTTCTTCGGACACCTCCCCGGCTTATCACACCGTTTATGAACGCGCATGCTCAGAACTCCTGTTTTTTGTCATATCCTATATCCTTCATGACATATTCGCTGTTTCGCCAGTCCTCCTTCACCTTGACCCACAACGATAAAAATACTTTGCCCTGCGTCAATTTCTCTATGCTTTCGCGCGCATATGAACCTATCTTTTTAAGCTTCTCGCCTTGCCTGCCGATTATTATAGGCTTATGGCCTGCTTTCTCCACAATTATATTTGCGTCTATATCCCATAAATTACGCGATTCGTCATAACTCATTTTGTTGAGCTGCACGCCGACGCCATGCGGGATCTCTTCGTCAAGAAGCAGCAGTATCTTTTCTCTTATGAGTTCGCAAACCATGAAACCCATACTTTTATCGGTTATATCGTCTTTATCGAAATAAGCTACGTCGTCAGTGAGAAACTGCTTCAGGTGTTCTCTGAGTTCACGTATATTTTTCCCCTTCCTTGCAGACACGGCCCATATACTTTCCGCCTTGACAGAATTAAGCTTGCTTAATTCCGGCATAAGCTTCTCGGGCTGACAGATATCGGTCTTGGTCACCGCTATTACAACGGGTATTTTTCCGCAGTATCTTTCGATCTGCTTAATGTCGCTTTCCGAAATGCCTTTATGTCCGTCAATGGTATAAAGTATGCAGTCTACGTCCCTTACGGCGCTTTCTATACTTTTTACCATGTACTCCCCGAGCAGACTGTGCGGAGTCAGTGCTCCGGGCGTATCCACGAATATCATCTGACACCCTTCCTCATTCCATACGCCCAGAATTTTATTGCGTGTAGTCTGAGGTTTAGGAGAAACTATCGATACCTTTTGTTCAATAAGACTGTTGAGCAGAGTAGACTTTCCCGCATTGGCTTTCCCGATAATTGCTATATATCCCGATATGATCTTTTTGTCAGTCATCTTTCCACTCCCGCCGACGAAAGTATTTCCCGCTGCAAACGCTCCATCTCTTCTCTCTCTTCATCTGCAATATGATCGTATCCCATCAAGTGCAGCAGTCCGTGAACAGCCAGAAACGCGATTTCCCTTTCAAAACTGTGCCCGTATTCGGCAGCCTGCTTATAAGCTGCGCTTTTACATATCATTATCTCGCCAAGATACAGATCGTTATCCGCAACAGCGTCTGCCGCGACCCTGCCCTTTATTCCTCTCATATACTGAAAACTCAACACATCCGTCACCTTATCGATCCCTCGTGTCGAAGCGTTGATCTCTCTTATCTTCTTCCTGCCTGCAAAGCTGATTTCAAGACTGAGTTCCCCTCTTTGTCCGAGGTATCCGTAAGCAACAGCGAATACCCGGTCTATAAGCTCTCTGTACTCCCGTCCCACATAATAATAGCTTATTTCAAACTCATTTCCCAAGCCTGACCTCCGGATACTGTATCCTGTCATGGGTGATACCCAGATACGTCGTAAGTATGGTGCGCTTTATTATCTCCAGGTCCTTCATGGTTATGTCGCAATCCGTAAACTGTTCCAGCTCGAACCTTTCTTTGACTATTTTATCCACGATCTCCGCTGCGGCATTTTTATTGTTATTTGCCCTGAGAGCTGCTTCGCTCGCGTCGGCGATCATGATTATTGCGCTGATCTTATTGGTAGGTTTTGGGCCGTCGTAGCTATATGCCTTCATATCCAGTTCGCCTTCCGTCATTCGTTTGGCTTTAGAATAGAAAAACCTGATCGGCATAGTCCCATGATGCTCGGCTATAGCCGATACTATTTCCTCCGGAAGCTTATATTCCTGTGCCAGAGCTATACCGTTTATGATGTGTTTTTTTATAAACATGACAGACAATTCCGGCGATATGCTTTCATGAGGATTCTGTCCTCCGGATTGGTTCTCGACGAAAAACTGAGGATCTTTCAGCTTGCCTATGTCATGGTAGTAACCTGCTGCGCGTGCGACGAATGTATCAGCACCTATCGCGCCCGCACATGCTTCCGCATAGCTCGCCACCAGCATGCTGTGATTGAATGTTCCGGGAGCTTCCTCTACCATCCTTTTCATCAGCGGCTGATCTGAAGACGCCAGTTCAGCCATCCTGAAATCGGTAACGAGATTGAATATGCTTTCAAACAAAGGCGTAAGCAGGAAAAACAGCGCTATATCTACCAGTCCCGATACCAGTGCAAGCAGACACATCGACCAGAACTCCATATTCATATTGAAAGTCTCGGAAAAAATAAAATACGTAAGTATTGCGACTATAAGCGAGAAAAATCCGATATATAATCCGCCGAACAGATATTGGACACGTCTGTTGGATTTGCTTATCATATATGTGCCCATTATACTGCCGAGTATTCCGGAAAAAAGCAGATAGTAGACCTGAGCGTCGGTTGAAGAAACCGTAAGATTCTTCTCCGCTATAAACAAAAGCAAAACTACATAAAAGTTTACGAAAAAACTCAGCTTGGGCGAAACTATCAATGATATCAGCAGCGCACAAAGTGCTACCGGCGCAACGTATATTACCGGGATCGGAGCGTCTACCATCGATATTAAAATATTCAATGTATAAGATACCGTCGCCGTGACAAAAAGAGCCGTCATTTTTTTCCTGCTCTTCAGAGTCTCGTTATCGGCAAAGTAAGCATATATCACGATAAGAACGGTAAAAACAAATATTATCGCGGCAAAAGCCAGTGCGCGGATGGCCTTCTGCCCTTCCACCTCGGGCGGAAGAGTATCGTTCCACTCGAAAAACACCAGCCAGCTGATCAAACACAGCAGTACGGAAAAAAGTGCCACCAGAAAAGCATTGAACGCCGCTTCCTTTTTATTTAAGCCGTATCTTCTTTTGGTCTTCAAAACTCACCTCTTTATAACCTTCCGCGTCATACCGTTTATGACCGCACATTCGGGTTCATCCCACATTCTCACGGGCATACATAACTTCTCCGCAAAATAAGAATCCGCACCGTATATCCTTGCTCCGCCCCCTGCTAAGAAAAACCCGTTTCGCCTTACCTGGCGCAAAACATCATCTTCAAGTCCGCCTGTCAGACTCAGCGCTGCGGCGGCTATATACTCCATTGTGTCGCTGAGGGCAGGATAAAGGTCTTTCGCCGTCACGCGCACTTCTTTATTGAGTCCGCTGCTTAGGTCTATTCCTCCGGCTACGGCAGTCGTAACGTCTTTGGAGTTGAAACTGATGCATTTCTCCTTTACTTTCTCAGCGACCTCGTCCCTTACCGACAAATGAAATTTATCCTCAATAAGATATACTATACCGCGATTGATTATGTCTCCGCCAAGATATACGGTAGCGCCTTCTATGGTCTTTCCTCCGGAAACAGCCGCAATCTCGGTCATTTTATGGCCTATGTTTATTATTCCGCCGCTCGTCACGCCAAAACAATTGAACATATACTCGGCTGCCGCTACCGCACTTTCAATGAATGTAACGGGATATACTCCGGCGTCTACAAAAACTCTTTCGATCTCGCGCAGTTCGTCTGCGCTGCTTCCGGCGCTCACCGATACTGCCGCCTTAATCTGCGGTTCATACGCACTTTGCGGTATTACGGCACTTGCAACGCTCTTTATCATTGCCGCCGCGCCGGCTCTGTCTGTCACAGTACCGTCGCTTACCGGATACCGGAGCACAACATTCTGCTTATCTTTTTCATACGCTTTGAGCGCCGCGTATCCTGCACCGAGATACTTGTTCCCCTTTGCAGAATAAGCCACCACCGTCGGCTCATTATAAAATATGTCAGTCCCGGCTATCCCTGCCCGCGTGTTTTTTGAACCTAAATCAAAAGCTATCTCATAATACGCCATACTCTTCTTTCTCCTTCCCGCTCAGCATACCGTCAAGACATATCCTGAGTTCTTCCGTAGGAAGCCCGACAACATTGTCGTAGCTGCCGCTGACCTGCGTCACAAAACAGCAGTCCTGTATCCCGTAGCCTCCCGCCTTGTCAAATGACGACCCCGTTCTTACATAAGCTTCGATCTCAGATACCGAGAGTACCCGAAACCTCACTCCTGTCGCTGCAGTGAATATATTCTTATCCTTTCCTCTCACAATACATACGCCTGTATATACCGTATGCTCCTTCCCGGACAGCATCAGGAGCATTTCCCTTGCTTCTTCCGCATTCGAAGGCTTTCCGAGGACCTTCCCTTCCGATACCACTATCGTATCTGCACCGATCACCAATGCTCCCGGATTCAGCGCGGCAACTTCTTCCGCCTTTCTTTCTGCAAGCTCCGCCGCCATTTTTGCAGGGTTCTTTTCATCAGAATGTTCTTTGCCCTCAGGCGCAATGCTTACATAACTCTTTATCACCTTACCTAAAAGCTCTCTCCTTCGAGGCGAAGATGAAGCGAGTATCACTCTGTGCGGTGATTCCGGCACCTGCTTTACGGCTGCCTTTTCCGATTGTTCCATAAAGCTACCTTTCGGCCGTCTTTTTTGGCTGAGGATATATAACTCCGAATGTCTCGACGGTAACTTTTTTTATCACTTGTCTGTTTACGGGTCTGTCGTTCAAATCCGTGGCAACCGAAGCTATTTTATTGACTGTTTCCATTCCTTCAATGACTTTGCCGAAAGCCGCATAGTTCCCGTCAAGATGAGGAGCGGCACGGTGCATTATGAAAAATTGGCTCCCCGCACTGTTAGGATCCATACTTCTTGCCATGCTGAGCACCCCTTCGGTATGCTTCAGATCGTTTTTGAATCCGGCGGAATTGAACTCTCCCTTTATGGAATAACCCGGACCGCCCGCTCCGGTACCTGTGGGATCACCGCCTTGTATCATAAAGCCCTTTATGACTCTGTGAAAAATCAAACCATCATAAAACCCTTTGCCTGCAAGAAACAAAAAATTATTTACTGTATTAGGAGCCGTTTCAGGATAAAGCTCCGCTTTTATAACCGATCCGTCATCCATTGTTATGGTGACAACTGGATTCTTGTTCATATCGCTCTCCTTTTCTGCCTTTACATAACATAATTTTAAATCATCTCGTTCCATTATACTACTTTTTGTTTCAAATAGCAAGTGTTTACTATTATTTCCGGTATTATAACCGATTGCACTCACCCAAATATACTGCTTCTGCAGAAAAGCAAAAAAGCAGATATTGCCAAACCCTTTACAATTTTACAGAAATATGTTATAATTTCAAGGTAAAACAATGAAGTATTGAATTATATAAAATCAGCATAAAGGACTACGTTATGAAAACTCTTATCAAAAATGGAAAATTGTTTAATTCCGCGGGTATCAACGGAGAAATCTGCGATATTCTGATAGCCGACGATATCATTGCGGGAATCGCGCCTTCGGAAAAAGGCGGACCGGACTCTCAGGCAGACCTCGTAGTCGACGCTTCGGATAAAATCATCACTCCGGGACTTATAGACGCGCATTGTCACATCGGCCTGATGGAAAATACTATAGGCTGGGCAGGTGACGACGTCAACGAAATGAGCTCGCCCGTCACACCCGAATTGCGCGGCATCGATTCGGTGAAGCCCAATGACACCGCCTTTGAATGCGCTCTCAAAGCGGGAGTGACCACTGTTTCGACCGGTCCCGGAAGCGCGAATGTGATCGGAGGCACCTTCTGTATTCTTAAAACAGCGGGTAAAACCGTTGCAGAAAGACTCTCGTTACAGAATCCGCCATGAAAATGGCTTTGGGAGAAAATCCGAAACGCGTTTACGGAAAAGGAAGAAACACCCTCCCGGGATCGAGAATGGGCTCCGCTGCCGTGATGCGCGACTGGCTGTACCGCGCTAAAGAGTATAAAGCCAAAACCGACGCATACGATGCCCTTTCCGAAAAAGAAAAAAAGAACAAAACAAAACCGCCCTTCGATTTCAAACTCGATTCTCTGAAACGCGTATTCGAAGGCTTGCCCGTCAAAATCCACGCCCATCAGGAAGACGATATCGAAACGGCTATACGCATCTGCCGCGAATTCGGACTCAAAGACGTTTCCCTTGACCACTGTACTGCCGGCTGGCTTATTCCCGAAACTGTCAAAGAAAGCGGTTTCTCCGCAATTTTAGGGCCTTCCATGACCGGGTCGACCAAATACGAGGTCAAAAACAGAACTTTCAAAGCCGCAAAAGTCATGAAAGAAAACGGCATACTTTTTGCAATAATGTCCGATCACTATGTCGTTGACATCTCGATGACCACTACTCAGCTTTCACTCTTTGTCAAAGCCGGACTCGATTACGTTTCAGCCCTCGAAGCCGTCACGATCAACCCCGCTAAAATTCTCCATATCGACGATACGCTCGGATCTCTTGAACCCGGTAAAAAAGCCGACGTCGTGATTTGGAACGGCGATCCTCTCCATTATATGTCCTCTCCGGTACAGGTCTATGTCGATGGCATTCCGAGATTATGACGTGCTTAACTGACTGTGAATTTACGCTAAATCCTTCGTGACCTTTTCATTCAGATAGCAAATCTGACGTGATCACTTAATACATGTATATTACGGATAAATAAAGTATATAATGATTCAGGAGGCAATTATGGCAAAAGAATTACTCACCAAAGAAGAATTTGAAAATAACGTCATTAACAGCCCGACTCTGGCAGTCGTAGATTTTTTCGCGACCTGGTGCGGTCCGTGCAAAATGCTTGCGCCGATAATCGAAGAGCTTTCTCAGGAACTTCCGGACGTGAAATTCTATAAAATCGACGTAGATAAGCTCAGAGAACTCGCTGTGGAATATTCCATACGCGGCGTCCCCACACTGATCTTCTTCAAAAACGGCGAAATAAAAGAAACTGTCGTAGGCACACGCAGCAAAGACGAGCTTGCCGCCATCGCGGAAAAACTCAAATAATCAAAAACCGATCGGAACAAATCATCCGATCGGTAATATTCATTACTATACAAACCAAGCGCCTCACGGCGCTTTTTTGTTTTTTGCCTCCGAAACGCCATCATATTTCAGAGTTCTCCGACAAAGCGTCTATCCGCCGTTTTGCCGACGTATATCTGTTCTCCTTCAAACCCTTAATCAAACTGCACGATCGGAAATTTTGCCACGAAAATACTCCGCAGCCACGTGAAACTTATGTATCTCAAGAAGCATGAGCACCATATTACGGAATTCTTCTTCGTCATCCACTCCGCATGAACATATCGACGCAAGTATATTCTGTTCCTTTTCAAAACGTCCGCCTTTAACCTCGGAAGGACTTGCAAGCAGACGGAATCTGTAAAAAGGTTCTGTTTCTTTTTCTTCCTCACTCACTAATATCACATGTCCGTCGGGAAATGTGTAAGAAGCTGTCGTATCCGATGAATTTTCCGTCGCCTTACGAAACTGTCTGTAAAAACTCGCGACTAGGATTTCTCTCATCTCAATTAAGTCTTCCATGCTTTCCTCCTGCATAATCTTACGTGCTGTATCACGCCTTAATTTCATTGACGCGCCTCAGAGACAGCCTGATAATTTATCTTTGCTCACTGTTCGCTGAAACTGCTTTCCAAAAAACCCGTCAACCGGTCAATACGCCTGAAAAGCACCGCATATTGCTTGTCTGTCAGCTGTTTCTCCGGCTTGAAACAGAAATAAACCTTCTTCAGCTCGGGAGATTCACCGCATATTTTCAGTACGGTTTCATAAGCAAAGTCGTTTGCGTCTGTTTCGTACGGAAGTCCTTTGTATGCGTCGGATAAAAATTCCTTCCCGTCATCAATAAAACATTCATGCCACCTGCCGTCAGAAAATCTGAAACAGGTACCGTTGTAAAGTATCACGTACTGCAGACTTTTCCTTATCTTTTCATCAAACTTGTCCGGCTGAAGGTATTGCTCCGCATGCCGCAATTCATGATAAAGATAAAAAAGATACTCCGGTTCGGAAACATTCCCGATAAACTGATCGTTTATAAATAAGGTATTTTTCTCAATGTCATATGTACCGAAAGCCGTTTCGTACCCCGCAGGCATGTCTCGGGAAAGATTAACGGAAATATTATGTTCGTTAAAGAAAGAAATCGCTCTGTCGTAAATATTTTTTATCAAATTATCCTTCCCCCTGCACCGCTCAGGTATACCCTGACCTTTGCCTGCAATGACGGCATATCACAGCTGCAGCATTCTTTACTCCATACCTTACTGACGGGCAAAGACACTTTTCGTAAAATTTAGCCGTACGGCGGAGATCAACCGCATTTTTTACTCCATACCATACACGTGACGGATCAACACACTTAACCTTTTACAGTATATCACAAATCCGACATTTTTTGCAAGGGTTTCCGAACAGGTTTTTTAATTTGCGATACCCGTGACGGAAACCTCTTCTTAAAACCGCTTTCAATATCGAATATATCCTAACTTGGGTGAGCTTATAACGTATTATTTGCTCACGATAATGATTTATTCGAAAGAAAAGATCCTTTATCGATACCGCGACGTATCCCGCGCTCCGTTTTCGGGTAAATGACGGCGGAAAATAAAAAAACGCCGTAAAGGCGTTTTTAACTTAAAGATCGTCGGCGTCCTGCACCGGTTTGTCGTCAGCGTAATCGGTAACTCCCGTATAACTGCCGAAAGGATCAGTTTTCGGGCGTGTCTGTTCGCCGTAAATATTTTTAAAATCCGTTTTCATATTTCTCTCCTTTTCACCTTTGTTTACTCCGCTTATTTGAGCTTCATTTTCTCCCGGAAAAAGTACTGTGTTGAATACTTTCCGGATCTGTTATACCTTCCGAGCAATGAGGGCGCTTTCCCTCTCATTACCTTATTTATATGTTCGTTACAGGTATACGTCGCTTTGAAGCCTAGTTTATTCAGCAACTTTTCGGAAGCAGCGGAATATCTGCCGTAAGGATAGCAAAAGCTGTCCGGATATTTCCCTGTTGCTTCCTTTATTTTTTCGGATAACTTTTCCGAATCTGCGTACATCCTGTCGCAGTATTCCTTTTCGCTTTCATCCTTTTCTTTGAGTAAGGTTTTGTTTTTTATCCCGTAACGGTGCAAAAAATAAGTATGACTCACTATCTCTATCAATCCACTTTCCGAAACTTCTTTTACCTGTTCCCAATTCAGATATGAATAATACACGCTCTGACGTTGTCCTTTTTCATTGTCACAGTATTCACCTACTATTGCTATCATAGCTTTAAAGTTGTATTTCTCAAGCAAAGGCAATGCATATATAAGATTATTGTAAAATCCGTCGTCGAAAAAAATTATAACGGGTTTTTCGGGCAGGTCTTTTTTTCCTTCCGTGAAGGAAATGAGTTCGGAGGAAAAAATACCGGTATAATTATGCGCCGACAACCATTGCAGATCACTTTCAAGCTTGTCCGGGTGAATCACATAATCTCCCGTATTGTACTTGTTCACACTGTGATACATTATTATCGGCAGTTCATAACTTTTTTCCGGGGTAGGCGCCGCACCGCAAAAAAGCAGACATACTGCAGTTAAAACTATTACTGAAAATATCCTCAAAATCCCTCCGGACGGCAAGTCACACAATATAAAGCCGTTTTATGCATTGTTTTCTGCAATAGTATATGTATTTAAGAAATATTCAAACGAGCTTTTGCATATCTTTTTTCAGCCGTGCGAAAATCTTCTTTTCAAGACGCGATATATAAGACTGCGATATACCGAGAAGGTCCGCTACCTCCTTTTGAGTATAAGTATCTCTTCCGGAAAGACCGAATCGCATATCCACTATTTGTTTCTCCCTCGCGCTCAGCTTTGCTATGCACTCATACAGCAGCTGTTTCTCCACTCCCTCTTCAAGCGACCTGTATACTGCATCGCTTTCCGTCCCGAGTATATCGCTGAGAAGCAATTCATTGCCGTCGCCGTCGACATTGAGCGGCTCGTCCAGCGAAATCTCACCTTTATGCCTTACCAGTTTTCTCAGATACATAAGTATCTCGTTTTCTATACACCGGGAAGCATATGTGGCAAGCTTGATCTTTTTGTCAGGTTCAAAACTATTTACGGCTTTAATGAGTCCTATCGTTCCGACCGATATCAGATCTTCCTGATCGACCCCCGTATTATCGAATTTCTTTGCCAGGTACACCACTAACCTTAAATTTCTTTCAATAAGTGTTTGTTTTGCTTTATTATTTCCTTCCGCTGCCAGCCGAATCGCTTCAGCCTCCTCTTCAGGCGTAAGCGGCCTGGGCAAAGCTTCGCTTCCGCATATAAAAGCTATCAGCCTGTCCGATCCGTTTAAACCAATACATACCATCAGCTTTTTAAGAAGTTTCTTCATTCCCTTCGCCGATAATAAAATCATAATCTTCCTCTCCTTTAATACCGCACCATGCAATATAACATTCAGTGATTTTGCCGTTTATTCTGAATTCAGGCGGCTTGAGCGCGGGAGTTCTTCCTTCTCCCCCCACCGTTATGTACGGGATATACGCGTTTTCTCCTATGGGATTTTCTTTGTTCAGTATATTTTGAGTATAAGCCGAAAGCAGTTCCTCGCGGATTTTTCTGTTCACCGCAAAAAAAACCGGCAAACCGTTATACTTCAAAAGATTCCCTGAATCCACAAATGCTTTCCCCGTGTATTTTTTCTGAAGCGTGAGCTCAGCCTCGACAAATCTCGACCGGTATAATCTTATGCGGTACAGCCGCTTGATACAGTATGCCGCAAGCCATACCGTAACGGCTGCTCCTCCAGCTATTATCCCCACAGGTACACCCGATGCATATGTCACTGCCAAAGCGTCTGTCACGTCGGCTTCCATAAGGTAAAGCAATGCCAACATACACCCGCCTAATACAAATGTATATGCCAGAAAAACAAAATAATAACTTAACAGACTTTTTTTCGTGCGCCTTTTTACAGCTATCAGACACATCACCATGCCAAGCAGTATCTTGAGGAGCAAAGCAACCGTCCCCGGAACGGAAACAAGCGTGAATACTATTGCTGCAAGCGTGCCTACAAGCGCGGAAATAAAAACTCTGAGTTTCGGCACTTTTTCTTTCAGCGTCATACAGCTCAGGACCAGTATAAGACTGTTCATCACCATATTGTCTATAATAACGTACTCTATGTATATGATCATGATTTAACTATACAACTCGCCCTGAAAGAAATCCTTCAAATTATTGCCTGAAAATGTCGTCATTTGCGGTTTTGTACGACATTCCCGAGCAACATTGCATAAAAAAAGCCCTCCGCGTTTCACCGCGGAGGGCTGCTGACTGATTACATTATCACGTACGGCTCATTTTCAATAAAACCAACGCCTAAATCAGTTTTTTTCTTTTTTCCTGATAACGAGAGCCGTTCCGAAAAGAACAAGCACCGCTATTACTATCGCTGATACCATTCCAAGGCCTTCTCCTGTGGAAGCACATCCGAGAGCCTCTTCTTTAAGCTTTTCTGCCTCTTCAAGTGCAGCCTGCGCTTCGGCAAGAGTAGCGTCGGCTTCTTCTACGAGTCTCTTAGCTTCGGCAAGATCCTTTTCTGCCTGAGCTATCTTCTCGGCATTGGCTTCGGCATCTTCTTCAAGAGCTGCGATCTTATCCTGAAGGATTTCGATCTTAAGATTGTAATCAGCCTTCAAGGTCGAAATCGCGGACAAGAGATCCTGTATCTCCTTAACGCTCTTCTCCTTGTAATTCATAAACTCGATCCTTACTTCCGCAAGTTCAAGATATTCTACATTGTACCACAGATCCGCATACTCGGGATATGCTGCAAGCATTCCTTCGTATTCTGCACGGAGCGCCTTGACCGTTTCGATATAATCAACGGTAAGATAATCGTCGACTTCCTCGCCTTCCGCAACTTCTATCTTAAGAAGAGAGAAGCGATACGAAATATTGAGGATCTCAGCTACCGTAACCTGCGTCTGGAATGCGTCATAAATATCCGCATCTATGTACGCCATCTGATTGACAGGACACATATTGAGCTGATCGATGATCTCAAGAGCTTCGTCATAGCTGGTATAATCATATGCTTTGAACCCGGCCATAAGCTCATTGAGAGCAATCGCTGTCTTGGGTTCGGCTACATATTTGATTATTTCACTGTCTCTGCCGTATTCCTTGACGCCGTCGACTATTCTCCAGCCCTGTACATAATAATATACTTCTTCATAGAAATTGACCGTATCGAATCCAAACGTTATGTGACTGATTATATCAGTCAGACCGGTAACTGATGATACAGGTCTTTCCACCGTATTGATGAGCACGAATTCGATATTGTCGTTATTGCCGACTCTCTTATAAAGGTCGAAACCTTCTGCCCAAGGCTCTGCATATCCGTAGATCTCCACTACTTCATCAAGCTCGGGTGTTTCGCCGTCAGTATAAACACTGTATACGTCAAGTTCCATTTCGTAGGTCGTTTCCTGAATGATCCAAAGCTGTGATGTCCATGCGGGGGAAGTGTATCCTCTTCCGCCTTCAACATAATAAACATTGGACGCCAGGAAGAAGTTCATATAACCGTAATCTACGTCCTCACATTCAAGTATCGGCGCAACCGGCGACTCAAAATATACTATCGCAACATATCCGTAGAATGCCGCTTCGCCTATCGCTTTCACATTCTCAGGAACTATTACCATTGCAAGTTCGGTATTGTAGAAAGCCCAAGGAGCTATTCTTACAATGTTGTCGGGAATGGTCACCACTACAGAATTGAGATCCTGTATTCCCTGATAAAGCAGGTAGTTACCGTAGGTATCCACGATAGCATCGTCCACAACTTTATACTTGGGATTGTTTTCGGAAATTATATATTTCCCGGGATTCTCACCCACCATCGCATAACTTCCGAAATCCATGGTTGTAAGCGTTGAAGGAATGGTGATGGTATCAAATTCACCGTTTCTGAAAGCAAAGGCACCGACATATTCTACGCCTTCCGGAATCACGAGATCCTTGAAGTTGAATTCGCAGTTATAGAAAGCTCTGCTTCCGATATATGTTATGTTCTGAGGAAGGAATCCTTCTTCAAATACTACCGAAGCATATACAAACGCATAATCGCCGATATAGGTCACGCTGTCCGGTAAAACCAAAGTTTCAGGTTCAGCATAGTAGAAAGAGTAGCCTCCGATATGTTCAAGCTTGTCGTTGAACACAATGCTCGTAAACATATTATCATAGAAGTTTTCTTCTCCGATATATGTCAAATTTGCGGGAAGCACCAATTCGTCAAAGTGGAATGTGAACGAATTCATTGCATAGTCGCCTATATACTCCAGATTGGCGGGAAGAAAATCAGCATCGGCATCATAAGATACACGGTTAAATGCTGCCATACCTATATACGTCACAGAATCGGGAAGTACGACCGATTCTACGGAAGAACAGTTATAGAACGCCTGATCTCCGATTTTCGTCGTGCCCTCAGGAAGTACTATCTCGCTGAGCGCATAGTTGAGTGCAAACGCATAATTGCCTATCTCGAGAGTATTTACGGTTTCAGGGAAAATGATCTCTCCAAGCTCGGAATAATAGAATGCATAGTCCCCGATAACGAGATCCGCAGACTGGAAGGTAAGACCGGTCACGTATGAATAATGGAACGCACTCGTCCCTATTTTCTTGAGGGTCGTCGGGAAAACAACAGTATTTATATTGTTGTTGCCGTAAAACGCCTCGTCGGCTATCTCAACTACGCCTTCGGGTATTACGATATCTCCGCCTTCCCCGTTATAAGCAATAAGCACGCCGTCTACGATAACAAATTCATCTACCGGCTCTTCGGGATCTTCGGGATCAGGCTCCTCTACTCCGCCGCTTTCCGTTGATACAACCTCTATGATAATCATCATTCCGAGATTGGGATCTGCAGCAGAAATTATGTACGATAACGACACGCCTTCAGCTACGCCCGTAATACTCGAACCGTTAACATCCGAGGTATAAGTATAAACTGCACCGAGATTGAGCGCGTCCTCTATGGTGATGGTAGGATCCGCAAAAGCAGGTGTCGGTATCACCTTAAAGTTCAACGTCTCTCCTACTGCCACAACAAGATCATAAAGCTCATTTCCATCTTCATCTACAAGATAGAATGTTGTCGGAGCTATAAGCTCTGTCGCCATTTCTTCCGTAACTGTTACATTGAATTGCTTTTCGAGTATTACCTCTTCTCCCGTTCCGCTTACATACTGTGCTACTGCTTTGAGTGCAGCCTCTCCTGCCTTAAGCCCATATACATAATAAGGATCTCCGGGATATAATGCCACAATTTCCGCATCCGTTTCGTTGACTAATTCATAAGTAATATTCGTAAACTTAGTAATGGTATTTTCCGGCGTCGTGATTTCAAGCACTGCCGCTCCGTTTGTCGGTATAACTATATCATCGATGAATATTTCATCTGCCTGCGGCAAAACAGTAACATTAACATTCTCGCGAAGTCTTGTTACGTTTCCTGATTCGTCCGCAAACATCACGTTTAATGTTATAACCGCATTCCCTACGTTTACACCGGTGATCGTTCCGTTTGCAACTGTTGCAACTTGTGCGTTGGAGGTATCCCATTCAACGGTATACACTTTATCAAGTCCATATCCGAGAGGAAGAATATTGTATAAAATATTAATATTTTCACCTATTCCCAATTCAACATCGTAAACGTTAAGTTCAAGTCTGTCGGGATCGGGAAGCTCGGGAATCACTACATTGCTGATCACAAATGCATTCTGATTGAGCGCGTAGTCGAATATCATTATGGCGATCATATTGTTTTCAATATATCCCAGATAATCGGTGATATCCCATGTCATAATCGTTGTTTCACCGGTATTCTCAGCTAATACGGGAGTAGGATACTCGCACAGATCATATCCGAGACTCATTGAACCGTATGAATCCACAACTATCGAACAGGGCCATGCAGCCATCGCATAGTGGTTATCATATATATCTGCCTGCAGATACACTCTGCCTTCAGATTCAAATATTTCAAGTTCATTGCCTATCAGTGAAGGAGCCTCGTTATCTATGGTAACAAGAAGCGATACCTCCGCTCTCCAGCAATTGTCTCTGCCGGTAACATAAGCATACTCGTTTATTCCTCTGAATGTAACAAGAAGCTGAGTATTATTGGGAAGATAATCATAGAAGTCTCTTACACCCTCTGAAGTAAACTCGAATTCCTCGATATCCGGATAAATCAGGCCGTAATTATAGTCGTAAACCGACTTCCTTACTCCCTGATATGCTTCAAAGTAATAGATCTCACCGGTAATGGCATCTCTGATCTCATATTCAGCATAAGCAAGATTACGAAGCACTCCCATATATGAATATGCGATATCGGCTATACCGTTTCCGCCAGGAGCTATGGCTAGATGTTTCTCGTCAGGATTGATAACTATATCTTCAGGTGTATTGAAAGCATATGTTCCTATAGCCCAGTCTCCGCCTGCAGCTGAAGCATAGCCCCAAAGCAATGCATTAAATGTGGTGTTGAGATATGACTCATCTTCGTAAATCGTAAAGTCGAAGTTAGCGGCTCTGGTGAAATCACCGTAAAATCCCATGTAAGGAACGCTGAGAACCTTCTCGTTTGTCTGAGCGTCAAGTATTTTTATAAAGCCTTCTACATATCCGCCGCCGTTATAATAAGAATAGTATCCTACATAATTCTTTACCTGTTCGTCGAGAGTCAACGTCACTGTTAAGGCAACCGTGCCGTTAGCATAAATCGTTATAATTCCGGTTTCCTGATTGTATGCTCCGTCACCGGCAGATTCATATGCAAAAGCACATTCTTCGGTAACATCTATGGAAGTCAAGGTATAGAAAGCGCCTTCCCATGCATCCACAAGCACTATGGGATCAACCTTATATGTAAGCTCTTCATCCGTTATATTGACTATTTCAAAAGTCATTACAAACTCGCCCGTGAATTCGGGATCATCGCCCAATTCGATCTTTGATTTTTCCTGTCCGGGTACATTTATGTATGCTTTTGTTTCAACGGCCGCAGTTACATCAAGTACGCCTGCGCCCTGATAACGAGGTGAATATACATTGCCGTCTCTGTCAGTCCAGATCTGAGCAGTGCTCATTGCAAGCTTGTATACCATTATGCTCTTCTCTTTTGCGCTGAGCTCGGGGAATGTCTCGTTCACAAACTGACGGATAACCACAGATGCTCCGGCTACGTTGGGCGCAGACATACTCGTTCCGCTCATATAAGCCCAACGACTTTCACCGCCGTATACATCATAAGAAGAAAGTACGTTTCCGCCGGGAGCTGTAATCTCAGGCTTAAGTTCAAGCGTTCCGGTTGCGCCCCAGCTGCTGAAATCACTCATTATAAGTTCAAGGAACACAAAATACTCCGTAGAAAATTCCACTACTTTATTTTCCTGAGCAGCAAGCATCTCTCCGTCTTTCTTATAAAGGAATACCGCGGGTATCGTGTCGCCTTCAATGCTCATGTTGATATAGTCGCCGTCAACATTGTCATATATAAAGCATGCAATCGCTCCGGCTGCTTCTGCATTGTCTATCTTTTCCTGGAATGAAAGAGTACCACGCTGCACTACCGCGATCTTGCCTTCAACATCAAGTCCATTGTAATCCTCGGGAGCGCCCGTGTTGGGTACCATCACATATTCGACCAATTCAACATCATTAAAGTTGTATCTTTCATACATCTCTGTATAGAAAAATCTGCTGCTTATCTCGTTCCATTCAAGCTTATTGCCGTTTACCATGAGGTATGCCGAAGATTCATGCTGAGACTCAATGGACGCAACAGTAAATACAGACCCCGATACGCCGGGAGACCCTGTTATACCATAATCGGGATTGTATACAAGAGGATAATACAAACTGAGTTCATTTCCGTATGCAGAATTGTAATCATTTCCTGCAGATACACAGATCTCAGTTCCGTTTTCACGAAGAAGCTCAAAATATGGTTCCCTTATGTCTTCTATCGAAGCTAATCCGGCCGCACTTCCTAAAGAAAGGTTGACTGCATCAACTCCAAGTATGTATGCATCGTTCAATGCTGCAATAATATCGAGCGTAGAAGCACCGGAAGACAAATCACTGAATACCTTGAAAGCCATAAGTTGTGCGTCAGGCGCAATTCCCGTAAAGGTAGCGCCGTCATTCCCGGCCGCAATGCCGGCTACGTGCGTTCCGTGAGGATCGCCCAGACTTCTCGCATCTGTATCAACGTCTGCATAATCAAACGCATAAGGTATCTTCTCACTTACATACACATCATCTGCAGTAAGAGAATCCCCGTAATACTCCATATCGTATATAGTCCCGAAATAATCGAGAACATACCCCTTAGTCGCCGTCAGATCCTTAATCCTTTCAGCTATATACTCCTTGTCGATCCTAGGATTTTCGGGCGCCACACTGAATGCATCATGATTATGATCTATACCGGTATCAATTATTCCTATCACCATTCCTTCACCGGTATAACCATACTGCTCACGTGCAGTCGTAACGTTCATTATAATTTCACTGTCGGTCGCAGCAGCAGGATAATTATACACTTCAGCAAGCGTTACTTTCTCTACAACATTCAGCGCTTTAACCTTTGAAATATCCCCGTATCTGACTTCGATACCAAGGCCATTGGTCAGCGTGGTATAGTTATATTTGAAAGTTATATTCAGTCCCAAAGCCTTGATAGCCTCAACTGCTGCAGCCTGCTCACGAATAAGTGCCTTCTCGGCAGCCATCCCTTCGTCAGTCCCCAGATATTCTTTTAAGCTCATCCCGGCAGCTTCCGCATATTCCATGAGAGTTTTCCCTTCTAGCATTACGAAAGCTTCGTATCTTTCATCGGGATTTATCACAACGGATTCAGCCTCCACGCCGCTTAGCTTATCGCTTAAAAGAGTCTGTACGTCAAGCCTCTCAAAAGTCAAAGCCGAACTGCCCTTCTCTGCGTCAACAGCCGCTGTATTGCCTGTCCCGAGAACTAAACTCGCGGTGAATACAAGCAAAGCCGCAAAACACAAGATCAGCATTTTGTTAAACTTCATACATGTTCCTCCTTAAATAGAGATTATAAACAAGCTTACAGCTTGTCTTTTCAATTATAACATCATGCTTCATATATGTCAAGAATTATTATGAAATTTATTCACGATCACTTTTTGTAATTTATTGACTTTGTTCGGCCTCCTCTTTTCTCTTCTTTTTTCCTTCTTTTTTAAAAAATTATGCATTTTTTAATATTTTACTCTTGATCCGGTCTCCATTCTGTCTGTTTAACTCCGTTTTTCGGAATTTATTGTCCTCATTTCCGATCAATAAGTTTTTTTATTTTTTTAAAATTCTCCTTATTTTTGACCATTCCTTTTTCAGCAACATGAAATACATTCCGGTTTTTTTTACAATTTATTTTTACACATGCATAAATATTAAACTTTTTTTAAAATATATTTGCAGCTTCCGTCGTGCCGCTAAAACGATACGATAAAATAAGCTGTTCGCTCCGCTCTCAGTAAAAAATCTTTGCCATACTCCTTTATCTGACCGACGTGCAACAAAAAACAGCCTGATCAATTATCCTTCGGAAAGCTTTGCTCCCCGCATAAAAAACATATAAAAGCGTACCGCAGAAAAAACTAACCCGTCTTTACAGCTTTATATCACTGAAACTTCCTGTGCTGCAGAATATTGCAAAATAAGGCTCCGATATCCGAAAGAACCGGATACTATCAGGAAAAACCGATATCCGTACAGGCAGTTTACTGTCCGAAGGGACCCGACGCCGAAAGAACCGGATAATTTCAGGCAAAACCGATATCCGGAAGTTCGGGTCTTACTCAACAGTACTCCTTTGACAAACGCCGTAATATCTCGGAGCCTTTCAATTGCGATTTCCGATATATTTTTATCCGAAAAAAAAGCGGCGGAAGTTTCCGCCGCCGAAATTCAGATATATTTACGATCTGAAACGCTTATATTCTCATTATATCCTTACCGCTCATTTCAAAGTATCGGGATATGCAGTTCCTCAAGCCGCGGAGGGCAAAAGAGGAGCATTTCCGACAAGGCGCCGCGGGATCGGATCATACTTTATTTTTTATACATTTCGCTGATATTTTCGAGATACTCCTTTCTTCTCGGATAGTTTTTGAGAGTGAGTTCTTTTTCGAAATTCTCGATGATTTCCTTTTGATTCTTTGAAAGCGAACGCGGGACTTCTATATTTACTGTAATATAAAGGTCTCCTGTGGCGCGGGCTGTTTTGATACCTTTGCCTTTAAATCGGATGATTTCGCCGTTGGCAGTGCCTTCGGGCAGTTTAGCCTTTATGACGCCGTAGACGGTCGGAATATCGATCTCGCCGCCTGTTACCGCAACTGAGTAGGGGACCGGAACGTTTACGTAAAGATCCAAGCCGTCTCTCTGTCTGAACACCTTGCTTTTTGCCACTTCTATAACAAGGATCAGATTGCCGTTCGCGGCGTCGGGACGAGGGGCTGCGTTGCCCTGGCCTTCGAGGGTACGGGTATCACCGCTGTCCACGCCGGCAGGGATATTCACGGTAATTATTTTCTTCTTGCTTACAAGTCCCTTGCCGTTGCACACAGGACATTTTTCAGTGATTATTTTTCCGCTTCCGCCGCATTTATCGCAAGTTGCGGTAGTGACCTGAGTGCCGAACAGGGTCTGTCTTCTGTATTGTACCTGCCCTGTACCGTGACATTTATCACATGTAGTCATACTGGAGGCGTTTTTTGCGCCCGTACCGCCGCACGCGGTACAACGTTCGAGACGGTTGAAGGTTATTTCCTTACTGCAACCGAGACATGCCTCCATAAAAGTCAGATTAAGTTTATATCTCAGACTTTCTCCGTTCGGGGAACGGCGTGAAGCACGGTTCCCCATTCCGAACATACTGAATAAATCCGAAAGATCTATGTCCTCCGCACGGAAACCTCCGAAGCCCTGCCCCATGTCCATTTCACCGCGGTCGTACTTTGCCCTTTTTTCCGCATCGCCCAAAACGCTGTAAGCCTCGTTGACTTCCTTCATTTTTTCGGCGGCCTGGGTATCCCCGGGATGAAGATCCGGGTGGTATTTTTTGGCAAGAGTTCTGTAGGCTGACTTTATTTCATCCTGCGTAGCGGTTTTCGCCACGCCCAAAACAGCGTAATAGTCTTTCTGTGCCATCGTTTTTTCCTTTTCCTTTCTGTATTTGATCGCAAGCCGACGCGGGCGCCTTATTCATGCGCCCGCTCTTTGTTTGCGAAACGGTTTTGCTCCTTTTCCGACTTATTCGGCATCTTTTACGTTATAATCCACTCCGTCGGAAGATCCGGACTCGCCGCCTGACGTTCCTCCGTCGTTCCCGGCCGCATTTGCATACATTTTCTGTACTATTGCGTTCGTACTGTTATTGAATTCCTCAATCGCTTTCTTTATAGCTTCGTTGTCGCCTTTTTCAAGAGTTTCTCTCGCTTTGGATATTTCCTTTTCCAGGGCTTCTTTATCTTCCTGCGATACTTTATCTCCGTTGTCACGAAGGAAAGATTCTATTTTGATTATATCGGTATCCAATCTGTTTTTATTATCTGCGGCTTCCTGTCTCTTCTTATCTTCTTCGGCATATCTTTCCGCGTCCTTTACAGCCTTGTCGATCTCTTCTTCTGTAAGGTTCGTCGAAGCGGTGATATCTATGCTCTGAGCCTTGTTTGTTCCCTTATCGGTCGCGGTAACGTGAACGATACCGTTCGCATCGATATCGAATTTGACCTCTATCTGAGGTATACCCCTGCGTACGGGAGGTATTCCCGTCAAAGAGAATCTTCCGAGAGTCTTGTTATCCGCCGCCATGGGTCTTTCACCCTGCAGCACGTGTATATCTACGCTCGTCTGGTTATCCGCCGCCGTAGAGAATATCTGAGATTTACTTGTGGGAATGGTCGTGTTCCTTTCTATTATCTTGGTGCAGACTCCGCCGAGGGTCTCTATACCAAGTGACAGGGGCGTTACATCAAGCAGTATTACGTCGTTCACGTCGCCGGCAAGTATGCCCGCCTGTATCGCGGCGCCCATCGCAACGCACTCATCGGGATTTATCCCCTTATAAGGATCCTTGCCCGTGATCTTCTTGACAGCGTCAACTACTGCGGGTATCCTTGTCGAACCGCCCACAAGTATGACTCTGGATATATCGCTGTAGGAAAGCTTTGCGTCTTCCATAGCAGTTTTCATCGGCCCGATCGTTGCTTTTACAAGATCCTCGGTCATCTGATCGAACTTGGACCTGGTAAGATCTATATCCAGATGCTTGGGACCTGTTGCGTCCGCCGTGATGAAAGGAAGATTGATGTTCGTCTTGAGCACGCTGCTGAGTTCGATTTTCGCCTTTTCGGCTGCTTCTTTCAGTCTTTGCATCGCCATCTTATCCTGACTTAAATCTATGCCGTTGGACTTTTTGAATTCGTCCACCATATAGTCTATTATACGTTTGTCGAAATCGTCGCCGCCGAGTCTGCCGTTGCCGCTCGTTGCAAGCACTTCAAATACGCCGTCGCCTATATCGAGTATGGAAACATCGAATGTTCCGCCGCCGAGGTCATATATCATGACTTTCTGATTTTTGGCTTCAGATTTGTCCAATCCGTAAGCAAAAGCCGCTGCCGTAGGCTCGTTTACTATACGCAATACTTCCATCCCCGCTATCTTGCCCGCGTCTTTGGTAGCCTGACGCTGACTGTCGGAAAAATACGCGGGTACCGTTATTACAGCCTGTTTGACAGGTTCTCCCAAGTAAGCTTCCGCGTCTTTTTTAAGCTTGGCAAGAATCATTGCGGATATTTCCTGCGGCGTATATTTCTTTCCGTCTATGTCCACAGTGTGATTGCTGCCCATTTCTCTCTTTATGGATATGACTGTCCTTTCACTGTTTACCACCGCCTGACGCTTGGCAACCTGCCCTACAAGTCTTTCTCCGTCCTTGGTAAAAGCTACTACCGAAGGAGTAGTCCTCCCTCCCTCGCTGTTGGGTATCACTACCGGCTCCCCGCCTTCCAATACCGCTACACATGAATTTGTCGTTCCTAAATCTATCCCTATAATTTTAGCCATAAACTCTCTTATCTCCTTATTTCTTTTTTGCTTATTTTATACTCCTACTACCACCTGAGGATATTTTATGATCTTATCCCCGTGTCTGTAGCCTTTTGTCACAACTCCTATCACTACGCCCTTGAGAGCCTCATCCTCCACCGGCTGCTTGATCACGGCGTTTGCAATATTGGGATCGAATACATTCCCCATTACCTCTACCTCCGTAACTCCCGCATCCTCCATGAGCTTCTCAAACTGCCTGACTATCAGATCAAAAGCCGCAAGCGACTTCTCATCCGTGACCGACGCCCTCGCTCTGTCAAAGGTGTCAAGCACCGGGACAAGTTTCTCTATGGTTTCGGCCTTCCCTTCGGCCTTTGCATTCTCGACAGCTGCCGTACTTCTTGCTTTGAGCCTTTCGTAATCTCCTTTGAGCCCCGTAAGCTTTCCGAGATATCCGTCCGCCTTGTTCGTCAGCGCCTCCACAGCGGAAACCTGACTCTGCACTTCTTTTATCAGACTCTCGTTTTCGGCTGTCAAAGCCTCAACAAGCTGCCTCAGCTGCCGACGCGTCAGCTCCTTTTCGTGACGGCCCTCTGCCGCCTCCTTTTCCGGACGACCCTCTCCGTCTGATACGACCTCTTCCGAGAGTTCTTCGTCATTCTTCACGGAAGCCGACGATCCTTCTTCATTGTGAACGTCCGTTTTTGTATTTTCCATTGCTCCTTTGCTCCTGTTTTTTTTCATTTTTCATCGTCGGAAAGTATTTTATCAAGCAACTCTCCTATATGCTCAAGTATGGAAATCACCCTTCCGTAATCCATTCGCATCGGCCCGATGACCCCCGCACTCCCAAGCGCCTTGTCCTTGACGCTTATCTTCGCGGATACGACCGAACACCCTTCGGGAAGTTTGCTTTCCTCTTCTTTACCGATCTTCACCGTAAATTCAATATCATCACCGCACGCGTCAAACATGGCTGCCAGATCGTCCCGTTTTTCAATCTTTGCCAGAAAACCTTTGGCTTTGTCCACATCATCACTGTACTCGGGATATTCAAGTATCTTGTCGCTCCCCGACGTCAATACCTCACGCCTCCTGTGATTTACCTTCTTCACTATGTCCACAACTCGCTTATACAGCTCTTTGTATAAATCAAACTCGGCGTCTATCTCCTCCGTGACGTCCTCCGTCACCTCGCTCAGCCTCTTCCCCGCAAATGCCTTGTTCAACCATTCGTTGGCAGTCTTTATCGAACTTTCGTCAAGGCCTTCAGGCAAATCGATAAACCTGTCTTTGAGTACATCACTGTCCGTGACAAGCACCACCAACGCACTCTTGCCCTGCAAACTCACTACCGTGACCTGCCTTATCACTTCGTCAGCATCGTTTCCGGATATGATCACCGATGTGTAATTCGTCAGATCGCTTATCACCGACGCAACACTCCTCACTATATCCTCAACTCCGCTTACCCGACTTTGAAATACTCTGTCTATCTCTTCTATCTCTTCGTCACTCAGCGGCTCGCTGTCCATCAGTTCGTCCACATACAACCTGAACGCCTTCTCGGACGGAACCCTGCCCGCACTGACATGCGGCTGCACCAGATATCCCATGCTCTCAAGCGCCGATAACTCATTCCTCACCGTGGCCGCCGAACACCCTGTCAAATGCCTTTCACATATGTCCTTGCTGGACACGGGCTGCGCGTCGGCAATATAATCGTCTACTACGGCTTTCAGTATTTTTCGCTTTCTTTCCGATAATATCATCTTTCCGCCCCCTTAAGTGTGATAGCAAACATATTATAAGTGCGTTAGCACTCTATCTGTTCGACTGCTAACAGTCTACCACCACAGCAAAAACTTGTCAACTGTTTTTTATCTTATTTTTCAGTTTTTTTATATTTTTTAATACCTATATTTCTTACTCGTATTTCTTACTCGGTTGATTTCTTTCCCGATAATTCCTCAGTCCCGCGTAAAACCGCAAAAACAAAATACATTTCCTTCCGGACAGTCCACTATATCACTGACTTCTTCGTTTTTCTGCTCCGACAAAACAAAATTATTTTCCCCGGTCGAGTCCCATCCCGATGATTCCTCAGTCCCGCGTAAAACCGCAAAAACAAAATACATTTCCTTCCGGACAGTCCACTATATCACTGACTTCTTCGTTTTTCTTAACAAAAAAGCGCCGCTCATGCGGCGCTGTCCTTATATTATATTATTACGGTCATCTCTTGACTTTGCTTACGATCTCAAGCAGTTTAAGGTCTATTCTGTTCCCTTTGGCGGCGTCCACTTTGCTGACCACCACTCTTACGACATCTCCTTCTCTGAGCACATCAGATACTTTTTCGACTCTGTTTTTACTGAGCTTGGAAATATGAATCATGCCGTCCTTACCCGGAGTGAGTTCCACAAAAGCTCCCGTAGGTTCGAGGATCCTTACCACTTTGCCTTCAAATTCGTCGCCCACTTCAGGTTCCTTCACGATACTCATTATTATATTCTTGGCCTTTTTGCTCATATTTTCGTCGCTGGTGGCGATAAATACGGTGCCGTCGTCCATGATATCGATCTTGACACCTGTGTCCTCGATGATCTTATTGATCACTTTTCCGCCGCTTCCTATAACTTCTCTTATCTTATCGGGATCGATGGTAAATGTGATTATCTTGGGCGCGTACTTACTGAGCTGTTCTCTGGGGTGCGGAAGTACGGCTTCCATTTTGTCAAGTATATAATTCCTGCCCACTTTCGCCTGAGCAAGGGCTTTTTCAAGGATCTCTCTGTCGATACCCTTGATCTTTATATCCATCTGGATAGCTGTTATGCCTTCTCTTGTCCCCGCGACCTTGAAATCCATATCGCCGAGGAAATCTTCAAGTCCCTGAATATCGCTGAGGATCGCAAGTCTGTCGCTTTCGACGTCTTTCATCAGTCCCATTGCTATTCCGGCGACAGGCGCCTTTATAGGTACGCCCGCGTCCATAAGCGCAAGTGTGGAACCGCATACGCTTGCCTGAGACGTGGAACCGTTACTGCTCACGACTTCGCTTACTGTCCTTATAGCATACGGGAAATCCGTTTCGGAAGGTATTACCGGTTCCAAAGCTCTTTCGGCGAGGGCTCCGTGACCTATTTCACGTCTTCCGGGACTGCGGAGAGGTTTAGCTTCTCCGGTGCTGTAAGGGGGCATATTATAGTGATGCATATATCTTTTGAACACTTCGTCATCGAGTCCTTCAAGCTTCTGCACTTCGCTTATCGTTCCTAAGGTACAGGTGGAGATAGCCTGAGTCATACCTCTCGTGAAGCATGCCGAACCGTGAACGCGCGGCAGCAATCCAGTTTCGCACCATATCGGTCTTATATCAGTAAGTCCTCTTCCGTCGGGGCGTACACCTTCGTTCAATATACGGGAACGCACTTTTTCCTTGGTCATTTTATACAAAGCGTCGCCTATCGAAGGAAGGACATCGGGATCAGCTTCTGCAAAATATTCTTCGCATCTGGCTCGCACCTCGTCTTCATTTGCCTGTCTTTGAGCTCTGTCAAAGGTATCGAGGGCTTTGGTGAGCATTTCGTCGGCATACTCCCTCACCTTGCTTTCATGCACCGGATCAAGCAGATGAAGAGGAACGTCGAGTTTCGGTTTCCCCACTTCTTTGGTTATAAAGTCGATAAATTCGCACTGTTTTTTGATTTCTTCGTGGCCGAAAAGGATAGCGCCGAGCATTTCGCTTTCACTTATTTCCTTTGCTCCCGCTTCCACCATCATTATGGCGTCCTTTGTTCCCGAAAGATTGAGAGAAAGCACGCTGGCTTCACGCTGTTCGTTATTGGGGTTTATAATGTACTCTCCGTTGACCATCCCCACAACTACGCTCCCGGTAGGTCCCGCAAAAGGAATGTCGCTTATAGACAAAGCTATCGACGACCCCATCATCGCAAAAACTTCGGGCGGAGTGTCCGTATCCACCGACATCGCCGTGCATACCACTGCAACGTCATTCAGAAATCCTTTCGGGAAAAGCGGGCGTATCGGTCGGTCTATGAGCCTTGAGGTAAGAATGGCTTTGTCGCTTGCTCTCCCCTCCCTCTTCTTGAAGCCGCCGGGAATCTTCCCGACCGCATACATCTTTTCTTCATAATCCACACCGAGAGGGAAAAAGTCTATTCCGTCGCGCGGCTTGTCCGCTACGGTCACGTTGGTCATGACCACGGTCTCCCCGCACCTTACTATACAGCTTCCGTTTGCCTGTTCGGCGTACTTCCCTATCTCTACACTTACCGTTTTTCCTCCTACTTCCGTCTCAAAAACATAATATTTCCTGTTTCCGATCTGTTCTTCTCTTTTAATAAAACCACTCATTATTCCTCCTGTACTCGACATTCGTCGTAATACTGTATTTAATACACCTGTTTAAAGTGTGATTATCAAAAAGAAAGTTTATACTCTTCAATAAAAATATAGACGAAAAGAGAGTCCCCCCTTTTCGCCTATGTCCCGAACTTACTTTCTTAAATCAAGCTGAGAAATTATCGCACGATATCTTTCTATATCTTTGGATTTAAGATAATCAAGGAGTCCGCGTCTTTTACCTACCATCTGAAGCAAACCTCTTCTGCTGTGATGATCCTTTTCGTGAGTTTTAAGGTGCTCTGTAAGGTGATTGATCCTTTCGGTAAGCAATGCTATCTGAACTTCCGGCGACCCGGTATCATTTTCATACAACGCGTACTTCGCAATGATTTCCTGCTTTCTCTGTTTGTCCATAATTTTCTCCTTTTCTTATATTCACCGCAAACCCGGAAGTGCGACGGAGTGACGCAATTCTGCGTAAACGGCAGTCATAACTTTTATATAATACCATAATTTCTTTTTTAAGTAAACTGTTTTTCAGCCCTAAAAAACTTTTTCTTATCATTTACGGAGCTTTCTATCCTTTCTATATAAAGAAAAACGTCTTTGGTATCGGCCAATCTTTCTATCCTGTTCTGCGAGGCGAATATACGTTTGCTGATGGCGTTAGCTCCGCATGCCAGCACGCTTCTTCTTTCTTCCATCATGTCGATATTATATAAACACTGACTTCCGGGCAAAGTGTATCCTACGTTTTCGAGATTGCCCCTCACATACTTCTGTCTGTACATATAATAAGCGTAATATCCCGCTTCATGCAGTATTTCCCGCGCGTTCTCCACCATGCCGACAACGCTTGCATCGCTGCCCTCCGAAGCTGCCTTTTCCCTCAATTCGCTCCCCCTTTTCAGAGCAAGAGTATGCACGGTTATATTTTCGGGAGCAAGCTCCACACACCTTTTCACCGACCTTATAAACGACTCCTCCGATTCCCCGGGCAAACCGGCAATAAGATCCATATTCACTGTAAAGCCTTTGCTTTTTGCCAAATAAAAAGCCCTTACGGTCTCTTCGGGGGTATGTCTGCGGTTGATACGCAAAAGCGTATCCGCGTCAAATGTCTGCGGATTGACGGATACCCGCGTTACGCCGTCGGCCCTGAGCATCTCCGCCATTTCTTCCGATAAACTGTCCGGTCGCCCCGCTTCTACGGTAAACTCCGCTGCCCCGCAATCTGTGAAAAGCCGGGTAAGCTCCGAAAGTTCCTTGACAGAAAGCGAAGTGGGCGTTCCTCCGCCGAAATATACGCATTTCAATATGCGGCCGCTTTCCTTCACTGTTTCCAGCGCGGCTTCTATGTCCTTTTTCAGACACTCCACGTAAGCAGGAACGTATTTCCGCATCTTGTCTATCAGACCGCTCGGAAAAGAACAGTACACGCATTTGGACGTACAGAAAGGAATATTCACGTATATATCTATCTCATTGTCATCATTTGTAATATAACCTTTCTGCATGCCGAGGATCTCTTCCACAAGCCTTATTTTATTCGGAGAAACATCAAAAAGCTCACGGAAAGCGACTTTATAATCCAATCCTTCCTTTTCCTCGAGATCGTAAGCCAAACGTGTTGGTCTGATCCCGGTAAGGGCGCCCCACGGCCGGCTTCCGTAAGCCTGCTTCAGACAGTTATATACTGCGAGCTTAGCGTATCTTTTATTGATCTTTTTTTCTTCAAGCTTGTTTCTGCCGCCGGTAACATGTCTGCTTGAATATTCATTGTTTCCGTATACGCACAAATTGTATGCCGTATTGTTTTCGACATGTCTTTCGTGCCTTACATCCGCGATATCCTTGTCTTTCACAAGAATAACATCGGTAAAAAAAAGCTTCGCTACATCAAGCAATTCAGCGGCGTAATCATCGCAATCGGTATAGAAATTCATTATCTGAAATAAAAATTATGAAGTTTTTCCTCGTCGAGGGTAGTTCTGTCTCCGTGGCCGGGATACACTATATAATTCCCCTCTACGCCCTTCAGTTTTTTCAGCGAACGCTGCATATCGTGCGGACTGCCGAAAGCGAAATCCGTCCTGCCTATAGAGCCTCTGAACAAAGTATCTCCGCTCAGCATTATGCCGTCTGTGAAATACACGCAGCTTCCGGGGGTATGACCGGGCGTATTCATCATATAGAAAACAAATCCTTCCACGTTTATTTCCCCTTCTTCACCTTCAAAAAGATCTGTAGGATTACAGTTGTCGGTATAGGTATCGTATCCGGGGACCTGCAGTTTGGCTGCATTGCACAGCAGAAGATCCTTTTTATGAGCATATACAGGTATTCCGTGAGCACGGGCAAAACTGTCAGCCCCGCCGCAATGATCGAAGTGTCCGTGGGTCAGCAGCACCGCAACCGGCTTCAGCTTTTCTTTTTGAAGCAGTTCGTCCACCTGCGCTCCGCAATTGTACGGAATATCCACTACCACTGCGGCTCCGTCGTTGCTGAGAACATAACAGTTTGTCTGAAGGTTGCCTAATATCAATTTATTCGTTTTCATTTTTCCTCCGTTTCCAGTATAATCGTAACGGGACCGTCGTTTACGGCGTTTATCCTCATATAAGCGCCGAATACCCCTGTCTCGGTCTTTATCCTTTCGCGCAAGGCGTCAACAAAACAATTATACAGCTCCTCTGACCTCGCAAAGCTTTCGGCTTCCGCAAAGTCAGGCCTGCGGCTTTTCATGGCGTTTCCGTATAAGGTGAAGTTGGACACGGCAAGTATTTCGCCTCCGACGTCAGTCAGCGACTTGTTCATTTTTCCGTTTTCGTCCTCCATTATCCTCAGCTCGGCGACTTTTTTGGCAAGAAACGCCGCGTCTTCTTCCGTATCGCCTTTTCGCACGCCCAAAAGTACGGTATATCCTTTGCCTATCTTTCCCGAAAGTATCCCGTCCGCCGTCACCTCGGCGCTCAGCACTCTTTGTATCACAGCTTTCATGACATCGCCCTCTCCACCTTATTTAACCCGAATCTGACCCGACATTTGCACATTTCAGTTTGTTGTCCTGAATACGTCTATGGTAGTGGGCAATGCTTTCAGCTTTGCCATAAGCTGTTCGAGCCTGTCATACCCCGAAATCTCTACAGATATCACCGCCACGGCATTATGGTTTTTGTCCTTTCTTGCGTTTATAGCCATAAGAGGCAGTTTTTCACCGGAGATCACCTTGGTTATTTCGGCAAAAACATCTCCGCGGGCTTCGGAAACTATCTGTATGGTTGCAAGGAAAGCGGCGCTTCCTTCTGCGGTAGCAGTCCATTCGGTTTCTATGAGTCTTTGCTTTTCGAGTCCCTGAAGACAAGGACAGTCCTTTCTGTGAATGGTGACTCCTCGTCCGTGGGATATATATCCCACTATCTCGTCTCCGGGCACGGGTGCACAGCACTTCGAAAATCTTATGAGCGGATTTTCGTACCCTTTCACGGTAACGGCGTTTTCCTTGTTTTGAGAACTTCCCTGACTTTTCCGGGAAATACTTTCTTCTCCGTGAAGCGTCTTGTTTACGCTTATAAGCTTGAGTATGATCTGATGGACGGAAACTCCGCCGTACCCGACCGAAGCATACATTTCGTCGTTTGACATAAACGAATATCTGTCAAAGACAGCCTTTTGTCCTTCGGGCGTAAGCAGATTGGCAAACTGGTATCCTCTTGCTTTTGCTTCTTTTTCAAGCATTGCCTTACCGTCGCGGATGTACTCGTCTTTCAGTTCTTTCTTGAAAAACTGCCTTATCTTTGCTTTCGCATTGGACGTTTTCACTATCTTCAGCCAATCGCGCGAAGGACCTTTACTGTTTTGGTTAAGCAGTATCTCCACAACGTCGCCTGTTTCGAGGACGGTATCAAGCGTGGCTATCCTGCCGTTTATTTTTGCGCCTACGCATTTATTGCCCACTTCGCTGTGGATGGAATAAGCATAGTCCAATGCTGTGGCTCCCGCGATCAGCCTTCTTACGTCTCCCATGGGAGTCAGCACGTAAACCTCGTTCGTGATACGTATGTCTTTTCTTATGATATCAAGAAACTCATGAGAATCACTCAGTGCGTCGCCGTAGTTCAGCACCTCCTGCACCCACTTGAGATTTTTGTTCAGTTCTTTTTCGTTTGAGCCGTTGCTTTCCTTATACTTCCAGTGTGCGGCAATACCGAATTCGGCTATACGGTGCATTTCGTAAGTCCTTATCTGAATTTCGATAGGAAGTCCGTTTCCGGTGAAAACCGTGGTGTGCAGACTCTGATAAAGATTGGGCTTTGGCGCGGCAATATAATCTTTTACTCTGCCGGGGACCGGCACCCATTTGCTGTGTATCTCTCCCAATACGGAATAGCAGTCCTTCACCGTCTGCACGATCACTCTTACGGCGGTAAGATCATATATCTGATCGAGGGTTTTGTTCTGAGCCTTCATCTTCCTGTAAATGGAATAAAAGTGCTTTGTCCTTCCGAAAACCTCCCCTTTGACGTTTATATTGGCAAGAAGATGTTCTATATCGAAAATGACGTTGTCTACCATTGCCCTGCGTTCTTCGCGTTTATAGGCGATATTGTTGGCAAGCTCATTGTATGCGGGTCTGTCGAGATACTTGAGCGCGAGATCCTCGAGTTCGCACTTTATGGGAGATATACCGAGTCTGCCGGCAAGAGGTGCAAAAATATCCAACGTTTCGCGCGCCATTACCTGCTGTCTTTCTTCGCTCAGGTACTGTAATGACCGCATATTGTGCAATCTGTCGGCAAGCTTTATGATGAGCACCCTTATATCCTTGCTCATGGCTATGAACATTTTACGGATATTTTCCGCTTGCTCCTCCTCTTTGGAGCGGAACTGTATCTTATCAAGCTTTGTGACGCCCTGTACCAAATCGGCTATTTCGTTGCCGGCTCTTTCCCTTATCATTTCGTCGGTGACATAAGTATCTTCGATGGTGTCATGCAACAAGGCGGCGCAAATGGCGGGCACGTCCAGACCGAGATCCACAAGGATATCCGCCACCACGACAGGATGAGTTATATACGGCCTGCCGCTGGCACGTTTCTGACCGGCGTGCGCGGCCTTTGCCAGATCGAAAGCATCCATCAGCTGCTGAAAATTCGCCGGATAATAATGCTTCAGCTTGGCTTTAAGATTTTCAATTGTGATTTCTGCGGTTTCGTTATGCATAAACTATCCTCTTACAAACCTATACAATTCCGACTCTTCAAGCTCTCCTTTTATACCGGGCTGATAAGTAAGTTCAAACGGACGGATATTGAATCTGAATATACCCAATTCTCCGAGCACCCTCATGACGGCGAGAAATTCGACGTATGTCACGCTTCCCGGTTCGAGATATCTGTAGGCGTCTTCGACGTTCAGGAAGCGTCTTTTGTTTTTCGCCGCCTTACGAAATACGATCGCGCACTTTTCACGCGATATATCAAGACGCGACAGAAAAGGAATGCTTTTCAGTCCCATACAAAATACTTCGGCATTTTCCGGAGCGTAATCATACCCTTCACAGCCGGTTATATAGACTCCTCCGGGTACATCGCTTACGGGCGCAATAACTATATTCTTTTTCGCTCTGCCCTTCAGTTCGAAAAAATTGAACGTGTAATCTTCAAAATCGCCCTCACCGGTGAATAGACGGGCTTCGTCCGACGAGAAAAACACCAGCGGACGACCTTCCCGAATATATTTTTCCAATTCCGGACGCAAAATATATTTCCTTTTTACGGAAACGGCTCTTTTCAGGAAAATTTCCGCATAAATTTCTTCCAGTCTCAGCGAAGGGACTACTCTGAGCTCCCTGATAACGGCCTGATAACCGTTTCTCTCGTTTCGGTCTATAACAAACAGAATCTCCACCCTTACGCCGGGTCTCAGATATTCCGACGCGAGTGCGTAATCGTTGAAACCCGTCGCGGTAAAACCGCCTTCCAGAGAAACAGCCGCATGTGAGCCGTTGCCCAGAAAACGCACGCCTTCCACCGTACCGACTGTTCTGAACACTATCCTGTCCGAAGGATATATCGGTTCAAGTCTTTCGAGCATGCAGCCGATTTCTTTTATATCGCCCGAGGTGTCAAAATCGATATCATAAACCGTTTCTTCCTCTTTGACGGGAAACTCCGAAAAATATTCCTCCGCTTTCGATTTAAACTCGGTAAATCGTTCCTGCTTTACGCTCAGCCCCACGGAATTTTCGTGGCCTCCGAAATGCTCGGCGGTATCCTTCAGGGCTGTCAGCGCTTCAAACATGTTCACTCCGCTTCCTCTGCCGGATCCGACGTAAGAATCTCCCCTTTTACCGAAAATAAATACCGGTTTATTATACTTTTCCTTTATGCGCGCCGCTATTATTCCGAGGATCCCCGTATGCCACGCGTCATTCTCAAGGATAAGGACGTTTTTTGCTCCGTTTTCCGCTTCCGCCGCAACCTCTGCCTGCCCGGTCGCCTCCTTTACCATTTCTTTCCTGATTTCATTCAATCGGCACAGTTCCGAAGCACATTCCTCTTCCTGTTCAAGAAAAAGCGTCAGCGCCTTATCGGGCGTATCCACTCTTCCCGCCGCGTTTATCCTCGGACACAGCTTCATGGCGTAATCTGAAACAGTCACTCTTCCCCTGACTCCGGCGTACCTGCACAGCTGAGCCAAACCTGCGTTTCCCGTCTTGGCAAGCGCCTGCCTTACGATCATCCTGTTTTCAGACAAAAGCGGCATCAGATCTCCGATAATTCCCACCGCCGCCAGATCGGCGTACGTAAAAGCCCTGTCGGCGTCACTCATTGCCTCTGCAAGCTTCAGCGCCACTCCCGACCCCGATAAATACGGAAAAGGATATCCCATCTTCGGATTAACGCATATGCAATCCGGCAGCTCACGCGGTATTTCATGATGATCGGTCACAATGACGTCAATACCCAGTTCTTCCCTGATCCTGCGTATCTCATCCTTTCCCGAAATACCGCAGTCCACGGTGACTACCAGTCCGAAAGCCTTTTTCTCATACTCTCTCTTGACCGTTTCGTAATGGATGCCGTAACCTTCATCCCTGGATGGCAGCCTTACCCGGCACGGAATATCTTCTTCGTCGAAAAAAAGCTTAAGTATGGCTGCAGCACTCACGCCGTCGGCGTCATAGTCGCCGTAGATCAGGATGTCCTGCCCGTCATACACCTTTTTGCCTATAAGCTCCACCGCCTCCTTCATCCCCTCCATGAGAAAAGGATCAAACGGAACTCCGCCGCCCGTAAAAAACTCGTCCGCATTTTCTTTTGTGATACCCATTGAAACGAGTTTCCCCGCTGCCTCTTTTACCGGCAGGAAATGTTCCATGATGTATTCAACGGTTTCGTTGTCAGCGTCGTAAAGTTTCTTAAGAAAATTCGCCTTCATATTCTCTTTTGATTATGAATAAAAGCCCTCCGGAACATTTGGAAGGCTCTTTATTGGTCTTTAAAAATTATTTATTCTCAATACCGTTTTTCACAAAAGGAGTGGTAATACAAAGCGCCGTAAACACCGCGCTGAGCACCGCCGCTATACCTGCCGCCATAAACGCGGTAAATCCGAAAACTCCGAGGATCACCATGCCGATGATCCCGACTATACCTGCGGGGATGAGCCATTTGCATGAACAGCCCGAATTCTTAACTTCTCTGACCGAAGAGATCGACGCCATTCCGCATAACACGGCCGCCAAAGCAATTCCGCATAAAGTATAAACGGATATCTCCAGTGCAAACAATGCACTCACGATAAGATAAAGACCCACTGTCAATGCGATACCGAGTATTGTGACGATCAATACCGTGAACGCGCACAGCAAGGGCTTACGCTTCCTGTTTTCAATAGCGGTGTAAACAAACATTATCGCCACTGAAATCACAAGCACCCAGACTATGGTCCATATGCTCTGTGTCGAAGCAGGATAGATCGTGGAAACGGTATAAGTCATACCCTCTGTAACATCAGGCAGAGTCAGCTGAGCATTATTGAGCACACCGGAGAAAACGATCCTTACCCCGCTTATCTGTTTCACATTGCGCAGCGCTCTTACCTCGCTGACATTATACCCGGCGCCTTCAACGGCCTTGACAAGCTTTGAGGCATAATCCTCATATACATCGTCCGTAACGGTAGTATTGAATTTTACGTCTATCTGTGTACCCTTGGTAAAATCGGTGCTCAGCCCTGCTCCCTTCACGAGAGTGAGCACTATCCCGACGACTATAAGAACCAGAGCTATAATACATGATATAACTGCTTTCTTCATTTATTTACCCTCCTTTAAGGAGACTCTGAGACCAAACGCTTTATCGTTTGCAAAAAGAGGATTGAGCACGTACACGAGAAGCACAGTGAAGAGCAATGAAATACACGATACTATCGCCCCGAATATCACTGACAATGCAAAGCCGACTATCGCTCCCTGCATAAATACGGCGCAAGGTATAGCTGCTGCGAATACACCGACATGCAGACCTATAAGAGGCAGAACAGAAGCTTTGAGTCCGTCCTTGAGAGCAAGTTTTCTCGATTTATGCAATTCGGAAAAACGTCTTTCCACGTAAACAAGCATAAGCACCTGAGCCGCAAACGCTATGACCACGGATACAATCGCACCCAAAGCATTGGAAAGATTGAAAGGCATTGCAGGAACGAGTACAAAGAAGCTTATAAGAAGCATCGCATACAGGGCAAGCGAAAGAGCCGCCGCGATCCCCATCCCTTTGAATCTGATGACCATGATCACCATGCATACGCCAAGAAGGATCAGCCCCGCATAAAGAAGTGAAGAAGCGGCATTTTCTCCAAGCTTAGAAGAAAGATAGATCATTTCTATATTACTCTTTATAAGCGGTGCTTCATACGGTTCGTTTTCGATCATCAGGCCGGAAGTGATAGCGGCATTCTGACTCGTAAAACCTGTAAAGTAAATATATGAGGCTGTGTATACCGAAGAGATTGTCAAGGGCGAACCCTGAAGCACTCCGTCAACAAGATAGCACAAATACATTGTATTATCCGAATCTTCTCTGTAAGCCCTGCTCGCCTCCTTGAATGTAGAAGCGCCGTCCTTGGCAAAATTAAAGAGGATATAATAAGAAGATGTGGACGAATCATAATTCAGCCCGTAGAATGTCACCTGTTCATAACTGAGCACATCGTCATATTGCGTAAAATCCGTATCGTCGGTAGGACTTTCGGGAAGCAATTTGAACTGCACGTATCCCGTGCCCTTGAGCAACTCAAAAACAGTCAAACTGTTAGTGATATCGGAAAGCTCAACGGAGATCTTGTTTCCGTCCAGCACGGTTACTTCATAATTGGAATTGGTGATAAGAGAAAGCCTTTTTCTCATGGTCTCGGCCGTATTCAAAACTCTTTTCTCCAATTCGTCAGCAGGTATTTTCACCTTGTCCGCATCCTCTACAGGATTGCCTTCAGCGTCGACATACGAGCCGTCGATCCCTGTATAATACTCATTGACATTAAAAACTGTGCCTTCCGCTACTCTGTAATTCGGATATTCCGAAAGAGCGAGATCCGTTCCGAGGGTTATTTGTTCCACGACGGGAATGAAATCATCGGTAGCCGATATTTCAAATCTCGGAAGAAAACTTACCACCGCATATAACGCAAGCACAATAACTATTACACATAGCCATACGATGGACTTCGTCTTGTTCATCTATGTTTGCCTCCTAACTTGTTTAAAAACTTCAACCTACATATTATATAAAAAAATTTGTCGATAGTCAAACGATTAACTATCGTTTTTACTTAGTTTTCCTCAGCTTCCTCTGCTTTTACCCACATTGCGCACTCCAGACGCTTCTTCATCATCTCGCACGCCATCGCATAAGGCCTGTTTATATCCCCGGAGAAATGCACTGCGTTGGCATTGCACCCGCCGCTGCACAGATACTTCGCCCAGCAATCTGCGCACTCCTTCTTGGTAAACACGGTGCTGCGGGATATCCTGTCCCTTATACCTTCGTCAAGTATACCGCTTTTTACGTTTCCGATCAGGTACTCCTTCTCCCCCACAAACTGATGACAAGGATATATGTCTCCGTTCGGAGCTACTGCCATATACTCACTCCCGGCTCCGCAGCCGGTTATCCTCTTTTTGAAGCAGGGACCGCCGTCCAGATCAAGAGCAAAATGAAAAAACGAAAACCATTTGCCGTTTTTCCTTCTTTTCACGTACTCTTGCGCAAGTATTTCGTACTCCTTCAATATGACCGGAAGCTGCTCTTCCTTTATTGCCAACGGATGATCAGCAGGAAGTACCACGGGTTCGACAGATATCTGCTCAAATCCCATATCTGCCATATAAAGAACATCCTTCGAAAAATCAGGATTCAGAGAAGTAAAAGTCCCCCTTAAATAGTGACTTTTTTCTCCTCGTTTTTCGGCAAACCTCCTGAACTTGTCCGCGATCAGATCAAAACTGCCTTTGCCGTTGGGCGTTTTCCTTACGGCGTCATTGATCTCTCTTCTCCCGTCGAGCGACATGACTACATTATCCATCTCGCGGTCAAGATACTCGATTTTTTCATCATCGAGAAGAAGCCCGTTCGTCGTGACGGTGAACTTGAATTCTTTCCCGGCCTCCTTTGCGCGCTCTTTCCCGTATTCTACCATGTCTTTGAGAACATCGTAATTCATCAGCGGCTCCCCGCCGAAAAAATCCATTTCGAGATTGTGTCTCTTCCCCGAACGGGCGATAAGAAAATCTACGGCCGCTCTTCCCACCTCAACGCTCATATATTCGCGTTTTCCGTGGTAGGCTCCTTCGTCCGCAAAACAATACCCGCATCTGAGATTGCAATCATGACTGATATGTACGCAAAGCGACTTGATCTCTTTGCTTTTTACTACGCTCTTGCACGGATTCGGAGAAGCATATAAAACACCCTCCCTTTTGAGTTCTTCTATTTCGGCAAGAGCCTCGTCTGCTTCTGGTCCTTCCGGTCTGCCGCCGCAAAGCAAAGCATAAACCGTCTCGTCCACTTTGAGCAGCGCTCCGCTCTCACTGTCGTAGACAAGACAGTTTCCGTTGCATTTGAATGTATGTACCAATTTCTCTCCTCAACTGAGTTTTTGCTCCGTAACAGGCAAAAACAGCTTATTTCTTCCCCTGATACCTTATCTTCACCTTTTTTTCGCATGACTGGTTCCCGACCGTGCAGGAAGTCTTGCATGCAGACTGACAGCTGCTGCGGCATTCTCCGCATCCGCTGTTTTCATCGGGAATATTAAGCTTGGCATTTGCAATTACTTTAACATGTTTCATAATAACTCCTTTGTCTTTACCTCAGCGGCCGACCGCCGACATTCATTAATATTAAAAAGCAGTATCTCATGCTTTCGCTATCCGTTTTTTATTGACCGCAAGCACACCGGTCAGGGTACCGTTTATCAGCGCAATGGCAATGTCCAGCAGTATACTTCCGAAACTCGGTTCCCCGCCAAGAATAAGAAATACTGTCAACGACACAAGAAAAAATACCGCGCCCCCGACCAATCCTTTCAGAAAGCCATGCTGAGCGGTTTTTATCATCAAGTAAACGCCGACGAATATACTTACGCCTTTTATGACCTGATTTATAAGCTGCATAACCAGGTCGCTCGGGGCGGTAAGTCTGCATATCACTGCAAATATCAAAACAAGTATCGCTGAAATCAACGAAGCGGCGATACCTCCGGTAACGCCTTCCTTAACTATTCCTTTAACTGAGCCGCTTCTCATAATAACCTCCGATGACGATTTTTGTCACATTTAAGGTTATTCCGGTAAGCCGACTTTTAGAACACTCCGACGCGATCCTTTAAACTCTATCTGAAAACGATCCTTGAATCACTTTATTTCATTATAAACGGGCTCGGATTCTTCTTCGCCGCTCTTATTAACGAAAAACGGAGGTTTGTCATAGACCTGATATATCGTCGAAGAATGGAAGCACATTGAGGAAGGATTATCTTCTTTGCCGGTGCTGATAATGGCATAACTGTCGCCCAACTCGGTCACAACTCCGATAACGCCGCTATTCGTAAGCACCCAGCTTCCCACTTTCAGCTTTTCCTGAAGCTCCTTTTCTCTTTTCTTCTTGCTGCGTCCCGAGAAAAACATCATTGCGGCAAAAGCGCCCAATACAACGATAAGCATTACCCATGTCATCCAGTCGTTGTTCTGAGTCTGAGTTTCTTCAAAAAGCAACAAAGCGCTGTTAAGCATTATATCTCCTTTGCGGACGGTGAGCCGGGATGAAACCTCCGGACATAGCAGTCCGCTAAAAATAATTCACTATATTATATCACATTAACGTCTACTTGAAAAGCATTTTTTCCATAAAAACACATTTTTATATTACCCTTACTGCATCGAAATCAAATAAACCTGCGTACCGGCATTTTAACAGCATGCTCCCGGAAAAACACACTACAAGCATTCTCCGTAATATTTGGCGTAAAACTCTTTTCGGAATTCTTTCAGGGTACCGGAGGAAATCGCATTCCGGATATTTTCCGTAAGTTTGAGCAAAAATCTTATATTATGGACAGAAAGAAGGGTACAGGCAAGGATTTCGTTCGTATTGACGAGATGTCTCAGATATGCTCTTGAAAAGTTACGGCAGCAATAACAGTCGCATTCATCGTCGAGGGGGCCGAAATCCTCCTTGTATAAGGCATTACGTACGGTTACACTGCCATGAGAGGTCATAGCAGTACCGTTGCGGGCAATTCTTGTCGGAAGCACGCAGTCGAACATATCTATTCCTCTCATCACGCTTTCGATGATATAATCAGGCGTTCCTACCCCCATAAGATACCGCGGCATATTTACCGGATAATAAGGCTGCAGTTCGTCGAGTATTTCGTACATGAGCTCTGCCGGTTCTCCTACGCTCAGCCCGCCTACAGCAATACCGCACTGTGCGTATTTTGCAGTTTCGACTGCACTCTTTACACGAAGGTCTTTGAACATATTTCCCTGTATGATGGGAAACAGGATCTGATTTTCCGAAGTTTTGGCTTCCCGGCATCTGTTGAGCCACCTGAGAGTTCTTTCCATTGCAGCTTCCGAGGTTTTTTTGTCCGCGCCGTAAGGTGTGCACTCATCGAACGCCATTATGACGTCGGCGCCGAGGTTTTCCTGAATTTTCATTACGTTTTCCGGGGTAAATATCTGTTTACTTCCGTCGATATGCGAATTGAAAGTGACGCCTTCCTCGCTTATTCTGCAAAGCTTGCCAAGTGAAAAAACCTGAAAACCGCCGCTGTCGGTAAGGATCGGACCGTCCCAGTGCATAAAGGAATGAAGACCGCCCGCTTTTCTGATTATTTCGCTTCCGGGTCTGAGATGAAGATGATAGGTATTTGAAAGAAGGATCTGAGTCCCGATCTCTTTCAGGTCTCTCGGAAGAACGGATTTAACAGTCGCAAGGGTGCCCACCGGCATAAAAGCAGGCGTTTTGACATCCCCGTGAGGAGTATGAAAAACGCCGAGTCTTGCGCCGGAGGAAACGTCATATTTAATCAGATCAAATGAAAAACTCATAAAGCTCCGTAAAAAGGTATGCCGACATTTTCTCGAAAAACCGAGTGAATTTACCCGAAGCATCACGCCCGTTGACCGCGTTTTCGGGAATACATACCCGGACACTTTATTATACCATAAAAAATGCCGAAATCAAAATAAAACCGATATAAAAAATATTTCCGTCATTCAAAACCGCAAATTACGATCTATCATTTTGACATTTCGGGCAGTATCGGTCCCGATCCCGGCACACCGGCAGAGTCATATTCAATACCGCAGTACTCGGATCACACAATATTTCCGATAGCTTTTACCGCAAATCCTTGTTTGATCTGCTAAGCCTTCCGCTGACCGTACAACATTTCCGTCAGCTTTTAATTGCAATAAAAAAGAGGCAGGACTGCCTCCTTTTTATTTACAGCAACATTTAAAATTAAATTTGTATCGAAGAAGATCCGATAGAATTATTCCGCAACCTCTGCCAGCAGACAGAAATTACCATTCAAATAATACAGTATGATTTCATTCCCGATGTATACTTTATCCATTTCACTGTATTGCCCCGACTGCAAAGCGAAAACAACCTCGGGAGGCAACGAAGTAATAGGTACCGGGATGGCAACGGACTGCAGTCCGCATTTAAAGCATTTGTAATAAGAAATCATCTCCGTCCACGAATGTTCTTCGGTAAAAGTCTCGTTGCACACAGAACATACGCCCGAATGGCCGGCATGAATTCCGAGTGAAATATAATTTTGCGCCGAATGAATATGGTATGTAACGGCTCGGTAAGCATTCAGTCTTCCGCCGGTCACGCACAACCCGTCCAAAGCATCACATTCGTCCACAGTATTCATAATAATGTTTTTGATATCTAAAACCTGTCACCGGAAGCATGGTATATCGATCAACTCACTCTGATTTTCCGAATAACACCTTGTCCGTATTCAATCAGCCTTTATTTTCCTCCGCATAAAAATACTTTAATGCAAAATAGTATTCTGCTGCGTCACACTTCCTATATTGCATATTATTCATTACAAATACCTGTTTTATATTTTCATCGATTACCTCAAGCATCTCGTCCGTTATAAGTCCCGCTTCATCCGCCTCTTTCAGAGTGTATATGTTCCCGTCTTTGAACATATACCCTGTTATTCCGCTGAAAAACGGGAAGCCTCTCCCTCCTATCTCAAGATATGTCAGTTCCAGCTTTGCTCCTCCGAGTACAAGGTAGATTACACAGTCCGTCGCCTCATCATAATATACACATCTTGAATAATTGATCAGTAAATCTTCTTTTTCCTTAATATATATGTAATCAAAAAGCACGTCTTCTACATTGAAATCATATTTAAGATATATCCATTTGCTGATTTCTTTGTCTGCCCTTATGATATTCCTGATTTCTTCGGTTTTTTCTTCACTCAGTACTATTTTATTCGATCCGTATGTATGGATTTTTACATTCTCTTGCTCCCATTCCATTTCTATTTGATATTGTTCTTCGGTCATATCTATCTTCTGACGAATATACTTCCCGTCTACAAGATAGCTTAACCTCAACATATATTGAATTCCTTTAAGAGCTTCCCTGCTGAGGTAATCCCCGCCGGGTTGATAATGGGTCACTTGGAAATCCCCATCCTCCGTACAAACAACAATTATACTGGTATAGGTACGTATAAAAATATCTTTGACCATTATGTCATATTCATTAAACAAATTAAACATAGCAAATACAGGATATCCGTCATATGAACCTAAAAAATCGCCTCCTATTCTTTTTTCTACATCAAAATCCCCATCTAAAGATGAAGAATATCTTCCTTCGTTCCGCGCTTTTGTACGTATGGATTCTCTGGCTTTTTCTTCTTCTTCGGGCGTCATCTGAATAGGAAAATATCTCGGATCGGATATGTTCATGCACTCTTCGGCAAGAGGCAGTTCCTTTTTCTGTATATAACGATAATATACGATATCCACATCCGATTCGCTTACCGTTCCTCTTCTGTACGCTTCGGATAACGTACATACTTTTCCGTCCTTATACACCGCTATAAGCTCGAACGGATAGTACGTGAACGTCTTGTCGCATATTTCCTCCTCTGTCTTTACGCTTATAAATGATGATGATCTCATCAGCGCTACCGTAGCTCCTCTTATTACTCCGATATCCTCGAGGATCTCGGCGTCCTTGGCGAAAGCTCTTTCGTTTACCGCCGCTATCATTTCCAGTCTGCTGCTGTTCAAATACACCATCTTACATCCGGACACCATTAATAATGTCAGAAAAGTCAAACAGACTATTGCTGCTATAAATAACTTCCTTTTCATAACCTGCCTCCTTTCGGTGATTTCTGTTTTTTTATTTTAAAATGCTGCTGTTTGTTCACTTGTAAAAACAATAAAAAACTGTTTTTCAGTTTATTCCATTATCAGTTTATCATATTGTAGTTTGAAAGTCAACTGTTTAAAATAAATTATAATGTTTATTAACTATTTCACAAAATCGACTTATTTTTTTTATAATATCATACAAATATCCGACCAAATATGATCACACAAACAATATTAATTTAAAAATCAAAGTTGCGATTTTTCAGCTTGACATTAAGTCCGAAACAATTTTTTAACTTAAAGCTTTCCGTCGGAATAATTTTCAGTGTCGGCTGAAAACGCAGAATTTTCATGCAGGCGATATCGGTTTATAAAACCGCAGACCTTTTTCATGGTAAACAGAAGTCTGTTAATCAAGTCCGGCAGAAAAAGATCGGCTGTGTTTTCCTTAAAAAAAGATCCCCATAGGTCACGGGGATCAGGTTTCTGTTTTTTTGCGGCAATACTGCCGCAGCATTCAGATTTCAGAAGTGCTCGAATTATATTTTGGCTTTTCCTCTTTCGGAGCACTTTTTTCCGCTCTCTTACTTTCTGATAGTCCGGATTTTGTTTTCGGTTCTTACTTTCTGAAAAGTCCGGGTTTTACTGCTGCCTTTCTCAAACGGCTTCTGAAACTATTTATCGACTTTTTCTTTGTTCGGGATCCTGTCGGTAATGAACATGGCGTCACCAAAGCTGAAAAAACGATACTTCAGTCTTACGGCTTCTTTATACAGCTCAAGCGTCTTTTCTCTCCCTGCAAACGCGGAAACCAACATGATCAGAGTGCTTTCCGGCAAATGAAAGTTTGTTATAAGAGCGTCGACCGATTTGAATTTATACGGTGGATAAATAAAAATGGAAGTATCGCCGCATCCGGGGACAAGTTTGCCGTTTACCGTTGCCGACTCAAGCACCCTCACTGACGTCGTTCCTACAGCGACTATCCGTCTGCCCTCCTCTTTTGCTTTATTTATGATGCCGGCTGCTTCAGGCGTGACCTCATAATATTCACTGTGCATTTTATGCTGTGTTATGTCTTCGGTCTTCACCGGGCGAAATGTCCCCAGCCCGACATGCAGAAGCACGTTGCAGATCACCACTCCTTTTGCCCTTATCTTATCAAGAAGCGCCTCGGTAAAGTGCAGCCCTGCAGTCGGGGCGGCTGCCGAACCGTTTATTTTGCTGTACACCGTATTATATCTCGAACCGTCGCTTACCGGCGTTTTGATATAGTGCGGAAGCGGCATCTGTCCTATTTCCTCAAGTATGCCCTCGAATGAACCATCATACTCAAATTTTGCTGTCCGTGTCCCGCCTTCCGTTACGCCGGTTATTTCTGCCTTCAGCTTGTCCCCGAAAACAAAACGCACCCCGGGCGCAGCGTACTTCCCCGGTCTCAGCGCAATCTCCCACTCGTCCAGCCCCAGTCTTTTCAATAAGAGAAACTCTATTTTTCCCCCGGTCTTCTCCTTTTTCCCGTATAATCGCACGGGCAACACACGCGTGTTGTTCACCACAAGCACATCCCCGGCATACAGATAATCCGTTATATCTCTGAAATGTCTGTGTTCCGTAACGTCATTCGTCATGTCGTAAACCATAAGCCGCGACGAATCTCTCGGTTCCAGGGGTGTCTGAGCTATCAGCTCTTCGGGAAGTTCATAATAATAGTCGTGAGTAGAAGTGTTCATATCTTTTAGTAATATTTCTTTTAGTAATAAATTTTTCGCCTTTTTAATCAAGGTCACTGTTTGTTTTCCGGCAACGTTATCCCGAGATGTTTATAGCACGCCGGCAACACCACCCTGCCTCGCGGTGTGCGCGATATGAAACCTAACTGAAGCCAATAAGGCTCATACACGTCTTCTATTGTATTGGCGTCTTCTCCGGTAGATGCGGCTATAGTATCAAGCCCAACAGGTCCGCCTCCGAATTTTTCTATCATCGCCAAAAGTACTCTTTTATCGCTTTCATCCAGTCCGAGGTTATCCACGCCTATAGTTTTCAGTGCATAATCGGTTATTTCGTTATCTATCTCTCCGGTACCCTTGACCTGTGCGTAATCGCGGACTCTTTTAAGAAGTCTGTTTGCAATTCTGGGAGTTCCACGGCTTCTTGACGCAATATTCATCGCAGCCTGTGGAAGAATATTTATTCTCAAAGTATGGGCTGAATTATTTATTATTGTACTCAATTCTTCAGGCGTATACATTTCTAGTCGCGCCTGCACGCCGAATCTGTCTCTCAGTGGAGAGGTCAGCATCCCTGCCTTTGTTGTTGCTCCTACCAATGTAAAGGGTGACAAAGGCAACCGGAGAGAACGAGCGGACGGGCCTTTCCCCACTACAAAGTCCAATGAAAAATCCTCCATAGCCGGATAAAGTATTTCCTCAACACTGTGATTAAGACGATGAATTTCGTCAATAAACAGCACTTCGTTTTCACTTAAATTCGTAAGTATAGCCGCAAGATCTGCTGCACGTTCTATTGCAGGACCGCTTGTGACTGTTATCCGTGTCCCAAGTTCGGCGGCAATAATATGTGCCAGCGTGGTTTTTCCCAGTCCCGGAGGTCCGTAAAGCAGCACGTGATCAAGGTGTTCTCCTCTGCTTTTTGCAGCTGATATATACACCGATAAATTATCTTTTATCTTCTTCTGACCTACATACTGCGACATTCTGCGTGGACGCAATACGTTTTCAACTTCTGCGTCTTCCACATTTCTCACACTGCTAATAAGTCTTTCGTCTTGGATAAATCCGCTCTCGATACCGTAATACATCCCCTTTCTCCGCTACAGCTCCGTTTTGTGCATCTATGTCTTTCAAAGCTTTCCGATAACGTCATGCCGATCTCTTTTCAAACTCTGTTTTCCCCGCCGTCAAATCTTTCCGATGCTATTGTGTATTCTACCACAATTCTCACCCAAACGCAACTATTGTAATTGCTCTTATCGCTTTAATTCAAAAAGCCACGCTATAAGCGTGGCTTTTATTTTTCAGTATCAGTATTAGTCGATAATCTTGGAAACTACACCCGAACCTACTGTTCTGCCGCCTTCACGTATAGCAAAACGAAGACCTTCTTCAATTGCTATGGGGGTGATAAGCTTTACGCTGATTGTGGTGTGGTCGCCGGGCATTACCATTTCGATACCCTTCTGAAGCTCGATGCTGCCGGTAACGTCTGTCGTACGGAAATAAAACTGAGGACGATAGCCGTTAAAGAAGGGACTGTGACGTCCGCCTTCCTCTTTGGTAAGAACGTAAACCTGTCCTTCAAAATCCTTATGAGGATGAATGGAACCGGGTTTAGCAAGAACCTGTCCACGTTCGATTTCATTCCTCTGAATACCACGAAGAAGAGCACCTACATTATCGCCTGCCTGAGCAAAATCAAGCTGCTTTCTGAACATTTCGATACCGGTTATAGTAGTCTTTTTAACTTCGTCTTCAAGTCCTACAATCTCTACGGGATCAAGATTCTTTACTATGCCTCTTTCTACTTTTCCGGTTGCAACCGTACCACGACCAGTAATTGTGAATACGTCTTCCACGGGCATAAGGAAGGGCTTATCGGTATCACGCTCAGGTTCGGGAATATATGAATCCACTGCATCCATAAGGTCGATGATGCACTGATATACAGGATTTACATTGCCGTTGGCATCCTTTAAAGGTGTTCCTGCTACGGCTGCATCCATTGCTTCCTTGGCGGACCCTTTGATGAAAGGAATGTCGTCGCCCGGGAATTCATATTTGCTGAGCATTTCTCTTACTTCCATTTCAACAAGATCAAGAAGCTCGGGATCGTCTACAAGGTCTACCTTGTTCATGAAAACAATAATATAAGGTACGCCTACCTGACGAGCAAGAAGGATGTGTTCACGAGTCTGAGGCATCGGGCCGTCGGCTGCGGAAACAACAAGTATTGCTCCGTCCATCTGTGCCGCACCGGTGATCATGTTTTTAACATAGTCTGCGTGTCCGGGACAGTCAACGTGCGCATAGTGACGCTTTTCAGTCTGATACTCTACGTGTGCGGTATTAATCGTTATACCTCTTTCTCTCTCTTCGGGCGCTTTATCTATTTCGTCGTAACGCATAACTTCAGCTTTGCCCTGCATGGCCATAACCATTGTTATAGCAGCTGTAAGGGTGGTTTTGCCGTGATCAACGTGTCCAATGGTGCCTATGTTGACGTGCGGCTTACTTCTGTCAAATTTCGCTTTTGCCATTGTTAATTATCCTCCTAAAGATAATGGTTCATGAAATCAATTGTCAACCAAAACCTATTCTATCATATTTATTAGATTTTGACTACTTTTTAATCGCATTTTTTCAGGGTTTTTCAATATTTATTCCCCAAAAGCCTTTCTCTTACCGACTTCGGTATCTCGCAATATGATTCAAACTCCATGGAAAACGTTCCGCGGCCTTGCGTCAGACTCCTCAATGTCGTCGCATATCCGAATAGTTCAGATAGTGGCGCACTGCCCCTTACTATCATTACGCCGTTTCTCATTTCGTTTCCCAGAATGTTTCCTCTCCTGCTCGTAACGCTTGCCATAACCTCCCCTAGATAATCTTCGGGTACGGTAATCTCTATCTTCATCATCGGCTCGAGTATATAAGGGTCCGCTTCTTTCAGCGCCTCTTTGAGAGCAAGCGATCCGGCTATCTTAAATGCCATCTCACTGCTATCCACTTCGTGAACCGACCCGTCTAAAAGCGTGGCCTTGAAATCAACAACTTCATACCCCGCTAATATCCCGCTTTGTGCGGCTTCTTTTATTCCTTCGTTTACCGGCCCGATATACTCCTTCGGTACAGCTCCGCCTACTACCGCATCTTCAAACTCGTATCCGCTTCCGGTCGGCCGCGGTTCTATACGAATCCTCACATGCCCGTACTGTCCTTTTCCACCGGTCTGCCTTATATACTTTCCTTCAGCTTCTGCCGCCCGCCTTATCGTCTCTCTGTATGATACCTGCGGCTTGCCGACATTAGCTTCAACTTTGAATTCCCGCAAAAGCCTATCTACTATTATATCAAGATGTAATTCTCCCATCCCCGCTATTATAGTCTGACCGGTTTCCGCGTCTGTATACGTCTTGAAAGTCGGGTCCTCCTCCGCAAGCTTACTCAAAGCCACGGCCATCTTTTCCTGTCCCTGTTTTGTCTTTGGCTCTATCGCAACCTTTATCACCGGTTCGGGAAACTCTATACTTTCAAGCAATATCGGATGCTTATCGTCGCATAAAGTGTCGCCTGTCTGAGTCAGCCTGAGTCCGACTATCGCCACTATCTCGCCGCAATACGTCTCCTCTATTTCCTCACGCTGATCAGAGTGCATCTGCAATATCCTGGCTACACGCTCCCTCTTGCCCTTGCTTGAATTATATACATAACTCCCGCTCTCAAGCACTCCGCTGTATATCCTGCAATATGCAAGCTTCCCGACAAAAGGATCGGATACTATTTTGAAAGCAAGCGCAGATAAAGGTTCATCGTCAAGAGTTTTGCGCGTGAGCACTTTGTCTTTATCGTGCAAATCAAATCCCGTTACATGATCTACATCCACCGGCGAAGGCAGATAATCGGTTATGGCGTCAAGAAGCAGCTGGATACCTTTATTCCTGTAGGCCGTTCCGCAAAGCACGGGATTGCATTCTAGCGATATCGTTCCCTTCCTCAGCCCCGACTTGATCTCCTTATCGGTAAGCTCTTCTCCCGACAGAAATTTCTCCATCAGTACATCGTCCCGCTCCGCTACAAACTCGCACAATGCAGCTCTCGCTTCTTCCGTCTCCTCCGTCATGTCCGGGGGAACCTCTTTTTCCGTGACCACATGGATATCTTCAGGATCGTAATAGTACGCTTTTCTCTTTATCACGTCTATCACTCCTTCAAAATCTTCCGCCGCCCCTATCGGAAGCTGCACAGGCAAAGCATTGCTCTTCAGCCTGTCCTTCATCATCTCGATAACGTTACGGAAGTTCGCCCCGTTTATATCCATCTTGTTCACAAAAGCTATGCGCGGTACATCATACTTGCTCGCTTGGTGCCATACGGTCTCGCTCTGCGGCTCGACCCCGCCCTTTGCGCAAAATACCGCTACCGCTCCGTCCAACACCCGAAGACACCTCTCCACTTCTACCATGAAATCCACGTGCCCGGGTGTGTCTATTATATTTATCCGGTAATCTGTGTCGTCATTGATCCAGTGCACCGTCGTCGCCGCACTGGCTATGGTTATCCCTCTTTCTCTCTCCTGCACCATACTGTCCATGACCGCATTTCCGTCATGGACTTCTCCGAGTTTACGGGTTTTGCCCGTAAAATACAAGATTCTTTCGGTTGTGGTGGTTTTCCCCGCGTCAATATGTGCCATTATGCCTATATTGCGTACGCGTTCGATGGGATACTTCCTCGGCATATATTACCTCTTTCCTTTATTATTGACTCCTTTTTACCATTTATAATGCGCAAACGCCCTGTTCGCTTCTGCCATACGATGCACATCTTCTTTCTTCTTGACAGCTCCGCCTGTGGAATTATATGCGTCCGCAAGCTCCCCGGCAAGTCTCAGGTGCATCTGCTTCTCACTGCGCTTCCTCGCAATGGAAACAAGCCATCTGATCGCAAGCGTCTGACGCCTTTCGGGTCTTATCTCGAGAGGAACCTGATAGTTCTGCCCGCCTACACGTCTCGCCTTGACCTCAAGCATGGGCATTATGTTGTTTATCGCCTGATTGAACAAATCAAGCGGCTCAACTCCAAGCTTCTTGGATGCAACGTCAAGTGCTCCGTATACTATTTCCTGCGCGGTACCTTTCTTCCCGTCCATCATGACCTGGTTTATAACCTTGGTTATCACCTTGCTGTTGTATACGGGATCAGGCAATACGTCCCTCTTGGCTACGCCTTTTCTTCTGGGCATAAAAATACCTCCTTATTATACTTTGTTTTCTTTTTTCACGATACAGCCGACTGCACGCCTAACGGCGGAGAACCTTCTCCCCGATCGGGAATACTGCTTACCGATTGAAACGGAAAACCAAGCATAATCCGTACCAATCTCTGCTGTAATCAGAAAGCGCGACCTTATTGCTTCGGACGCTTTGTTCCATACTTGCTGCGCGCCTGACGACGCTTAGCTACTCCTGCTGCGTCAAGAGTGCCTCTTATGATGTGATAACGCACACCGGGAAGATCCCTCACTCTGCCGCCGCGGATAAGAACCACGCTGTGCTCCTGAAGATTGTGACTCTCTCCGGGTATATAGCACGTTCCTTCCATTCCGTTGGTACGGCGCACCCTGGCTATCTTACGAAGCGCTGAATTGGGCTTCTTGGGAGAAGTCGTCGTCACATTGAGACATACACCGCGCTTTTGAGGACAATTCTCAAGTAAAGGCGCCTTGCTCTTGAATACATCGCGTTCTCTTCCCTGTCTTATCAACTGATTGATAGTAGGCATTTTTTCCCTCCTTTTTCCGTATTTGCCGGCTTTGATGCGTCTTCTGCACCAAAACAGCATTATTGATTATACCAAAACAGCCTATCTAAGTCAACCGTTTTTAAGCCGTTTCCCAATTTCACCCTCTTCAAATTCCCGCTCTCACGGTATTTTGCGACGTCCGGCAACCGTCTCCGCACCCTTTGTCTTTTCTTATCGTTTCATCTTTCAGATTTCATCGTTTTTATTTTCCGTTCTCCCCGTTGCAAACGGCCCCGTCCGGGAGGACGGGGCTCTGTCTCTTTTATATCAAATACAAGTCGTTCGCCTAAATACTGCCGATCCGTTCTGCGCCGACGTCGAAAGCTTTTTACTTTCCGCATGCGTCCGCTCCGAGGATCTTTACCGCTCTTCTTTCGGCTTTGCTTCAGCGGCTGCCCTGAAAAATCATAGCCCTTTACGCTTTCTTAGTCAAGACACCTGAAATCCGTGTCGATATAATTAGCTATGGCTCGCGCTTTGAAATTTCTTGCATTGCAAATGGAATCGGGAGTGTCTCCGGAAACATCCAGGTCCTCCGGAAGTACAAACCTGATATTCTTCACTTCCACGTCCCGGCAGCTCGGGCAGCTATGTGCGGGAATGGTCATGGTTTTCATTCCTCTTGGATATTCCTGCCCGGCAGGATCGACTTCAGTCAATATCACGCCCAATCCTACCCGCTTTCCGGGACAAACCTTTTTAACCGTTACGTTCAGCTGTAATATTCTTCCGAGTGATTCGGGATATATATTTCCGATATCGATAACGGCCGAATCCGAACAGCCGTCGATAGTCAGATCCACGGGTTCCGGACACGGTTCGGGATAAACTATTACCTTACACCGCACCGTTACCTCAGGATCGGGGAAAACCGCAACATTTCCTTCATTATCCGAGTAGCTGACGGATTTATTGACTTTCTTTTTCCCTGAATCCGGAGCAATATGCTTTATATAAAACTCCAGCACGGCACCTTCATTTGCAGTGACGCCCAGTTCTTTGATCTTCCACTGAATGGTATTTGCATCTGCGGTCATCGCCGTTCCTGTCGAAGGCGGAACGACGCTCGTGATCACAAAATCATCGTTGACAATCTCGTCAATAACGATATTTGTAGCGCCCGTTTTTGAAATATTTACCGCCAGGTCCTTGAATAACTCCTCAAGATCCGCAGCGTCGGGAGTGATTGCAACATGCGAAGCGTCGGGATCTGTAGCCCAATCGTTCAGCACATTCACGTCGATCCCGTCCTTTCCTACAAGCCCGATACAATATATTATTATCCCCGAAGCTCTTGCCGCAGCCGCGACCGGAGCAGGAGGACTTCCCGTCGTCGTTTTCCCGTCCGTAAACATTACGATCACTTTTGCGTTTGTCGAAAGCGGATCAAATAACTGCATAGCTTTCTCAAAGGCATCGGCATGATTGGTAGAACCCCCTGCAGTCAAAAGGTCTATCGCGTTTTTCAAGGTATCTGTCGAAGTTATCAGCTGTGCATTTACCGTTGCCGTGCCGGCAAAGCTGACTATCCCTATTCTGCTTCCCGAACCGATATTCCCGTCGGAGGAGTTGTCTGTAGCCTCTTCGATTATATCTATAAAACTCTTTGCTCCCGCTTTCATGTTTTCAAACGGGACCCCTTCCATACTTCCCGAACGATCAAGCGTCAATACTATATCCGTAGGATTTGACGATATATCCGGTGAAGCCGAAATCGCGAGAGTAACCTTTAACGATCCGTCGCATTCTATATGGTCTGCGTCGATAATTTTATTTGAACTTGTTACGCCCATTTTATTTTCTCCTTATCTTAAGTTTTGAGATAACATCCCCGTGTATCTTATGCTTTCTGATAAAAATCGGCTACTTGGTAAAAAACCGGACATTCCCCGATAAGCCGTTTCGGACTCCCGTATACGCTTTCAAAAACGCACTTCGGATTTTTATCTGTCAGGTTTTGCATGAAACCTCCTCAAACTCAATACGTCTGCGATCATGCTCCCGATAAACGAAAGGTCTTCAGGTTAGAATTTTATACCAGTAAATGTTTTTTTATTTGCCGGGACTGCAGATACGTGCTATGCACAAAAAAAACGCAGGATTTTATTCCTGCGTTAAAATATGTATTACAATATTCTAAGCGTTACCCTTTCACGTTGCTTTTTTCGCGGTCACTGATATCAGGCTGTCTTTTTGGTGATAGTGATAACATTCCCGGAAACCGTCATTTCGTAATAATCTCCTGAATCGGGAAAAGTTTCACCGGCTTCTTCAGCCCATCTGGCCGTACCGTTTTCAATTACAATAAGTCCGAGTTCGGTGTTATTCATGAACACCTTTTCACCGGCTATCCTCAGTGCTTCGGCTTCGGTAAGAGCTGTTTCAACACCACCGACGACATACTTTGCAGTAGTGCTGCCGGCTATGGCAACCTCTATGGACCATGTGGTCAGCTGGCTCTTTGCGTCGGCAAGAGCGGACTGCTTTTTTGCGGAATTCACGGCGCTCGTCACAGAAGGAACGATAATTGCCACAAGAATACCGATGATAACGATTACTACCATCAATTCAACAAGAGTAAAACCTTTCTTTCCTAATCTTTTCACGGGAAAATATCCTCCTTTAATTATTGCGACACTGAAAAGTTATGGTCTTTCCGCGTCCATATCAACGGAAACGGAGTTACGGCTTCCCCCAAAAAGCACATACAAAATCAATATCAAACAAGTGTCGTCTTTTTAGTTAATTATATCTTAATTTTATTTTAAATGCAAGCATAAAACTGTACCCGATCAAATTTTCAGCAATTTTAATAACAAACCCTGCCGAAAAACGATGTCCGCGTTTCAACGGAAATCATTTTCCGGCAGGATCCTTTAATTATATATCTTCCTCATCTGACGGAATAAGTTCATCGAGATCGTCGAAAGCGTTTGCGTCGTCGATAACCTCGTTTTCATCAAGCAGATCCTGCTCCGAGAATATCGGTTTAGGCTGTTCGTCCTGTTCGGTATCCTTTGTGGAGAAAAACTCTTCCTTGAAGGTATCGCGCGGAGGAGCGACTACAGGCTTCACCGTATAACCTCTGTACTCTTTCATTCCTGTTCCGGCGCTTATCTTTTTGCCTATGATAACATTTTCCTTCAGGCCGTAAAGCGGGTCGATTTTATTCTTTATGGCCGCTTCGGTCAAAACTCTGCTCGTTTCCTGGAAGGAAGCCGCGGAAAGGAAGCTGTCGGTAGCAAGCGCTGTTTTAGTGATCCCGAGGAGCGTCCTCTTTGCCGACGCCGGACGAAGATCATTTTCAAGCGCCGCCATATTTTCCTCGTCAAATTTGAACAGATCCACGAGTTCTCCGGGAAGAAGACTCGTATCTCCCGAATCCTCCACCTTGACCTTCCTGAGCATTTGCCTTACTATCACTTCCACGTGTTTGTCGTTTATTTCAACGCCCTGCATCCTGTAAACGCTCTGCACTTCTTTTACAAGGTACTCCTGGACCGCTTTTACTCCTCGGGTCCTGAGCAGATCAAGCGGGTATATCGGTCCGGACGTTATGGGCGATCCGCTTTCCACTATATCGTCATCCTGCACCCTGAGCTTAGCTCCGTAAGGAATAGGATATATCTTCTGTTCTCCGTTGTTCTGGGTGATCACCACTTCTCTCTTGTCTTTGACGGAATTGACTTTCACTACGCCGTTTACTTCGCTTATGAGTGCACAGCCCTTGGGTTTTCTGTTTTCAAAAAGCTCTTCTACCCTGGGAAGACCCTGAGTGATATCGTCTGCCGTGGCTACGCCGCCTGTATGGAATGTTCTCATTGTCAGCTGAGTGCCCGGTTCGCCTATACTCTGCGCGGCTATTACTCCCACTGCTTCGCCCAGCTGAACGGGTTCACCGTTTGCCATGTTCTTGCCGTAACACTTTGCGCACACGCCGTGTTTGCTTTTACATGTCAGCACTGTCCTTACGAGAACTTTCTTTATACCCGCTTTTACAATGGCTTTGGCGCCGTCGTCGGAGATCATTGTATCGGCAGGTATGATCACCTCGCCCGTTTCGGGATTGACTATATCGTCTATGGTAAATCTTCCGATTATCCTGTCTTCGAGCTTTTCTATGATCTCGTTTTCGTTTTCGCCCGTAAACGCCGATATCTCCATGCCCTGAGCTCTTCCTCCGGCACAGCAGTCGTCCTCGGTCACTATCACGTTATGCGACACGTCGACAAGACGTCTTGTAAGATAACCCGAGTCTGCCGTTCTGAGTGCTGTATCGGCGAGTCCTTTTCTGCCGCCGTGCGAGCTGATGAAATACTCAAGTACGCTCAGCCCCTCGCGGAAACATGCCTTGACGGGCAACTCAATGGTTTTCCCGCTGGGATCCGTCATAAGTCCGCGCATTCCCGAAAGCTGACGTATCTGGTTCATACTGCCTCTCGCACCCGAGTGCGCCATCATCCATATGGGATTGAACTTGGTAAGTGTGCCTTTGAGTTTTTCCGTTATCTCATCGGTAGCGTCTTTCCATATATTCACTACCTGTCTGTATCTCTCATCGTCCGTGAAAAGTCCGTCTTCATAAAGCTCTTCCACCTTGCGCACTTTCTCGTTGGCGTGTTCGAGGATACTTTTCTTTTCGGCAGGTATATGCATATCGAATATACTTGTCGTCAGTGCGCCGATGGTACTGTATTTATACCCGAGAACCTTTATATTGTCAAGCATGGGAGCCGTCCCGCTTGCGCCTTTTTTCTTGAAGCACATATCGACTATCTTGCTCAGATCGCTCTTCCCTACAAGAAATTCAACTTCGTTCTTGATCGCGCCTTCGGGAGTTGCTCTCTCTTCTTCGCTTATGAATCCGAGATCCTGAGGAATTGCACGGTTGAAAATGATCCTGCCCACGGTAGTCTTTATGATACCTCTCGCGATCTCGCCTTTCCTCGGGCCGCATGGGATCTCACGCGTTACGCGCACGTTTACCATGGACTGCAGATCGATAAGTCCGTTTATATAAGCCATTTCGGCTTCGTTTTCATCGCTGAAATAGTACTCCTGATATCCGACGACATTACCGTTTTCATCAAGAATATGACGTTTTTTATCCTCTTCGGGAGTCTTATCTATCGTGAGATAATAACACCCTATTACCATGTCCTGTGTGGGAGAAACCACGGGCTTACCGTCGCTCAGCTTAAGAATGTTGTTGCTCGCAAGCATCAGGTAACGCGCTTCGGTCTGAGCTTCGATACTGAGGGGCACGTGTATAGGCATCTGGTCGCCGTCGAAGTCGGCGTTGAAAGCCGTGCACGCCAACGGATGAAGTTTGAGAGCTCTGCCTTCTATAAGCACCGGCTCAAAGGCCTGTATCGAAAGTCTGTGGAGAGTAGGCGCACGGTTGAGGAGCACGGGATGGTCCTTTATAACTTCCTCGAGGATATCCCATACTCTGCTGTCTGCACGTTCTATCCTTCTTTTTGCGCTCTTTATATTGTGGCAGATATTCTCTTCCACAAGTTTCCTCATCACGAAGGGCTTGAACAATTCTATCGCCATCTCCTTCGGAACCCCGCACTGGTGAAGCTTGAGCTCCGGCCCGACTACTATTACCGAACGTCCGGAATAGTCTACTCTCTTTCCCAACAGGTTCTGACGGAATCTGCCCTGCTTACCTCTCAGCATTCCCGAAAGACTTTTCAGCTCTCTGTTGCCGGCGCCGCTGTGCGGACGTTTGCTCCTGCCGTTGTCTATAAGAGAGTCCACCGCTTCCTGAAGCATTCTTTTTTCGTTTCTTATAAGGATATCGGGAGCATTGATTTCGATAAGCTTTTTAAGTCTGTTGTTTCTGTTTATAACGCGTCTGTAAAGATCGTTCAGATCGCTTGTTGCGAAACGTCCGCCGTCCAGCGGGACCATCGGACGCAATTCGGGCGGTAGCACCGGAAGCACGTCGAGTATCATCCATTCGGGTTTGTTTCCGCTCCTTCTGAATGCTTCTATTATCTCTATCCTTTTTATTGCTCTTATGCGCTTTTGGCCGTTCTGTCCCTGAGACTTGGCAATTATATCTCTGAGTTCGGCGGCCTCTTTCTCAAGATCCACTTCCATGAGCAGTTCTTTTATCGCTTCTGCTCCCATGCCTACTTTATAACTGCCTTCGCCGTAGCGCTCTGCGTACTCTCTTTCTTCATTCGGACTTATGACCTGCTTTTTCATAAGATCCGTATTGCCCGGATCGAGAACTACGAAACTGCTGAAATTAAGCACCTGCTCGAGGAGCTTCGGACTCATATCGAGAAGCAGCCCCATCCTGCTCGGCACGCCTCTGAAGTACCATATATGCGACACGGGAGCAGCAAGCTCAATGTGTCCCATCCTTTCTCTGCGCACCTTGCTCTTCGTTACTTCGACTCCGCACTTATCGCATATTACGCCTTTATACCTTATTCTCTTGTACTTGCCGCAATGACATTCCCAGTCCTTTGTAGGCCCGAAGATCCTTTCGCAAAACAAACCGTCTTTTTCGGGCTTCTGAGTACGGTAATTTATCGTTTCCGGCTTCGTTACTTCACCGTGTGACCATTCCCTTATTTTTTCGGGTGAGGCTATTCCTATTTGAATTGAATCGAAATTATTAAGCTCAAACATCCTTACGCCTCCTTAGAAAATCTCTTCCTCATCGGGATTGTCAAGGAGATCGGCAAAATCGAACTCCTCTTCTTTCTCGTCGTCATCCGTTTCGAAAATGTCGAACACGGTATCATCCACGATACTTGCACTGTCGTCCTCGTCAAAGGTAAGACCGACGTCCTTGCGTTCTGCCCTTTCTCTGGATGTAAGCTCAAGCATATCCTGTTCGTCATCGCTCGTGTCGCGCACGATGATCTCTTCTTTGTCTTCGCCGAGGACCTTTACGTCCAGACAGAGACTCTGCATTTCCTTTATCAGCACCTTGAAGCTTTCCGGAATACCCGGTTCGGCTATATTGGTACCCTTTATGATGCTCTCGAAGGTCTTTACCCTTCCTACCACATCGTCCGATTTTACGGTAAGGATCTCCTGAAGGATGTTGGACGCGCCGTATGCCTCAAGCGCCCACACTTCCATCTCGCCGAAACGCTGACCGCCAAACTGTGCCTTTCCTCCGAGAGGCTGCTGTGTCACAAGACTGTAAGGCCCGGTGCTCCTTGCATGGATTTTGTCGTCCACAAGGTGAATGAGCTTGAGCATATACATGTATCCTACCGTCACTCTGTTTTCAAAAGGAGTTCCGGTACGTCCGTCAAAAAGCCTTACTTTTCCGTCCACTTTCCCCGTTTCGGGGTTCACCATACAATTCTGCTGGAACAGATCTCTTATATCCGCTTCGGTCGCGCCGTCGAATACGGGAGTTGTCACTTTCCATCCGAGCATCTTGGCTACAAGTCCGAGATGCACCTCAAGTACCTGCCCTATATTCATTCGACTGGGCACGCCCATAGGATTGAGCACTATCTGAAGAGGTGTTCCGTCTTCCATGAAGGGCATATCCTCTTCGGGCAGTATCCTTGAAATTACACCCTTATTCCCGTGGCGTCCTGCCATTTTATCTCCGATACTCAGCTTCCTCTTCTGCGCTATATATACCCTTACGAGTTTATTAACTCCGGGATCAAGTTCGTCTTTGTTTTCTCTGGTGAATATCTTGATGTCGACTATCACGCCTCCTTCACCATTGGGCACTCTCAAAGAAGTATCCCTGACTTCCCTCGCCTTTTCACTGAATATCGCCCTCAAAAGCCTTTCTTCCGGACTGAGCTCCGTCTCGCCCTTCGGCGTGACTTTACCTACAAGTATATCGCCCGGCCTCACTTCGGCTCCTATCCTTATAATACCTTCTTCGTCAAGATCCTTCAGTGCATCTTCACCGGTATTGGGGATATCTCTCGTAAACTCTTCCGGTCCGAGTTTTGTGTCGCGCGTTTCGGTTTCGAATTCCTCTATGTGTATGGAAGTGAATATATCCTCCTTAACAAGCCTTTCGCTTATAAGGATAGCGTCCTCGTAGTTATAGCCCTCCCAGGACATGAACCCTATCAGTATATTCCTTCCTAAAGCCAATTCGCCCCCTTCCGTGGAATGACCGTCGGCAAGGATGTCGCCCTTTTTGACGATATCGCCTACGTGCGCTATCGGACGCTGATTTATACATGTGCCCTGGTTGCTCCTCACAAACTTCTTGAGTGCGTATTCGTGGGCTGCGCCTTTGTCATCCTTCACCACTATTTTGTCCGCACTTACATAACTTACGGTCCCTTCATCACGGCTTATGACCATAACGCCGCTGTCATACGCGATCCTGTGTTCTACTCCCGTTGCAACTATAGGCGCTTCGGGCATGAGAATGGGCACCGCCTGACGCTGCATGTTGGATCCCATGAGCGCACGGTTCGTATCATCGTTCTCAAGGAACGGAATAAGGGAAGTCGCAACGGATACAAGCTGTTTGGGACTTACATCCATAAAATCGACTTCGCCGGACGCAAACTCTGCAATGTTTTCTCTCTGTCTGCACTGTACGCGTTCGTTCACGAACCTGCCTTCTTCGTCCAAAGGCTCGTTCGCCTGCGCGATAATATACTTATCTTCCTCGTCTGCCGCAAGGTAATGCACCTCTTTCGTGACTATACCGCGGACCTTATCCACCTTTCTGTACGGACTCTCTATGAACCCGTACTCGTTCACTCGCGCATAAGTCGCCAAAGATGAAATCAGACCGATGTTCTGACCTTCGGGAGTTTCTATGGGACACATTCTGCCGTAATGCGAGTGATGCACGTCTCTTACGTCAAAAGTCGCCCTTTCCCTGTTCAGCCCGCCCGGGCCGAGTGCGGAAAGCTTTCTTTTATGCGTCAGCTCCGCTATGGGGTTAGACTGGTCCATATACTGCGAAAGCTGTGATGAACCGAAAAATTCCTTTATTGCCGAAGATACCGGCCGTACGTTTATCAGCGACTGAGGAGTGGCTTTATCGACCTCCTGAATGGCCATCCTTTCCTTGATCACCCTCTCAAGACGCGCTATACCGACTCTGAACTGATTCTGAAGCAATTCGCCTACGCTCCTTACCCTTCTGTTCCCGAGATGGTCGATATTGTCAGCTTCGCCCATACCGTGCTTGAGATCGAGATTGAGACTTACCGTTGCAATGATGTCTTCTTTTGTTATATGCTTGGGTACAAGAATATCCTTGCACTCCCTGAGTTCGGCATAAAGCGTTTCGTCGTCCTTATCTATATATTCATCGAGAATATCTTTGAGCAGCGCGAGATTTACATACTCGAGTATCTTGAGATCCCTTCTCGGATTGAGCTTTTCAAATCTCTCTCCGTACTTTTTGACAAGATAATATCCGATATCTACGGTCCCGTTTCCGATCACCTTGACTACTGCCGGTCTTTCTTCGTTCATCTCAACGTAGACCACTTCCTTGATACCGCTCGCCTTGACGGCTTCGGCCTTCACATCACTGAGCCTCTCTCCGGCTGTAGCTATTATATTCCCGGACGAGTCCTTGAGTTCGTTCAGCGTGACTCTGCCGGTTATCGTATCGGCATAAAGCAGTTTCCTCTTGTCGGAGCCTTCCTGTATCGCTTTCACTTTCTCTTCAGTCAAAGATTCGTCCTTTCTGGCTATGACCTTGCCCTCGATCACGATGTCCTCGGCGGCTATATACCCTCCGCGAGGATCCGATATGAACAAATATTCGTCACGGACTTTATCGATGGCTTTGTCTCCCGCGTCAGTGTCCCTTGCCACCAGAAGCACACGCTCCACACCGGATAACTCTATCTCTCTGGCCTTCTCCTCGGTGATAACCGTTCCCGCTTTCGCTATCACCTTCTTACCGGACAAAACATCTTCATATAAGGTCCTGTCTGTGATCCTGTCTGCAAGCGAAGCGGTCACCTTCTTGCTGTCAACGAATACCACATTGACCCCGCTGTGCTGGATCTCGTAAGCCTTCTCCTCGGAAACCACTTCTCCTGCACGCGCTATCACCTCGCCGTCCGCAACAACATCAACGGTAAGCCTAAATCCTGCTATCCGATTGGCAAGTGAAAGCTTTTTATTGAATTTGTATCTCCCGACACGCGCAAGATCATAACGCTTGGAATCAAAAAGCAAATCGTTGAGCTGCTTTTTTATGCTTTCGTCAGTGGGCACCTCGCCCGGACGAAGCCTTTTATATAACTCTATAAGACCTTCCCTCTCATTCTTGGCAGAATCCTTTTCACATGTGCGGCGTATGGTAGGATCATCATTGAAAAGCCCCCTTATCTCCTTGTCGGAAGCTACCCCGATCGCCCTGAGAAGCACCGTGGACGGAAGCTTTCTGTTCCTGTCTACATGTACATGCAGAATATTGTTGCTGTCATGCACAAACTCAAGCCACGCACCCCTGTTGGGGATCACGGTGGTGTCCCATAAAGTCGCGCCGTTTTTGTCGGTGTTGCTCGCTATATATACGCCGGGCGAACGCACAAGCTGCGATACCACCACACGCTCGGCTCCGTTGATTATAAAACTGCCCGTTTCAGTCATGAGAGGAAAATCTCCCATGAATACCTCCTGCTCCTGGATCTCCCCCGTATCCTTACGCGTAAGCCTGACATTGATCTTCAAAGGAGCGGCATAAGTCGCATCGCGCAGCCTGCACTCGCTTTCATTGAACTTGGACTTCTTCTCCAATGTATGATCCAAAAACCTCAGCTCAAAATGATTGGAAAAATCCGTTATGGGAGAAAAATCATCGAAAACTTCCCTTATACCCTCGTTTATGAAAGCATTATAAGAGTCCTTCTGTACCTCAATAAGATTGGGTATCGGAAGGACTCCTTCATCATTGATCTTGGAAAAGGTCTTTCTGGGCCTCTTTCCGTAGGTTACTTCCTTAATATTACGAATCATTACAGCTCCTCCGCAATAGTCTTGCCCGCGAAAACATTTACGTGCTTTAAAAAAAATAAAAAACACAAAACAACGCCTCAACGGCGCAGTATCGCATTAAACTAAATTATCACTTTTGAAATCAATAGTCAACCGGATTTTATACCTGTTTTTCAATAAATAAATAAAAAAATATTTTTTCGCGTTTGACAGCTTTTTCCCGTATTTTTGCCCATACGGTAGAAATACCCTTCCCGCGACAAAAAATCAAGCGACAGAATATCAGAAGATACTAACCTCATAAAAAATATATTCAGGCTGCAAAGCGTGAACGACGTCTTATCTGAGTATACAGCGTTTTTCCGGCAGATGATCTGTCTGAGAGACCTGCTTCAGACCGTGCGGCAGGCAAAATCCGTTTGCCGATAAGGCGGATAATTATCAGGTATTCCGAAGCGTTTTTTACGATAAGAAGGAAGTCGCCGTGTTTTGTACTCGTGAACTGTAAGGGGCGGCAAAAGCCGCCCCGTAAAAATCATTCGATATAAGGCTGAAGCAGGCCGACTGTTCCGTCGTGTCTTTTATAAACTGCTTCCACCTGGTTTGTTGCTACGTTGACAAAAAGGTAAAAGCTATGCCCGATAAGCTCGAGGTTCTCCACCGCTTCCTTGACTTCTATCGCCTCTATCGGGAACTTCTTGACCTTTACGATCTCGATATTTTCCTCTTTGGGAGGTTCGGTCTCGGAGAAAAGAAGATTCGTGCCGATATCAACGGGCTGTTTGCGTTTGGAATAGATTTTGGTGCGGTGTTTGAGAATCTGTCTTTCGATCTTCGGAAGAATGGCGTCGATATTATAATACATGGTTTCGCCTTCTTCTTCCGCTCTTATGGTGGTTCCCCAATAACTTACCGAAATTTCCATTTTCGCGGTCTTGTTGTGCTGTGAAAGCACTACTTTTACAGAAGCCTCGTCATCCGGGAAATATTTATCCAATTTCCCGATCTTTTTGTTGAGAACGTTTTCCAGACTGTCAGTCATACGATAGTTTTTGCAAACAATCTCAATTTTCATAATATATCCTCCTTCGCCGGGCGCGCCCGGTTAGTTGCCAGTAAAGATGTCGGTAATCTGTCACCTCCTTATTACTATATCTTGCGATGATTAACTTATTCTGAATTTTTACATTATTGCACGTTGATTCAGGAAGGTAAAGTTTCCTTTTCCGGCAACGGATCTTCGTTGTTTTCGTCCGGTTGCTCCGTCTCCTGATCTTCCGGGCCCGGTGCGGGCTGCTGTGCATCAGAGTCCGACTCTGAAGTCTCCGGTCCCGGTGCAAGCTGCTGTGTTCCGGTTTCCGGATCTGAGGTCACTGTTTCCGGATCCAAGGTCACTTCGTCGGTTTCATTCTGATCGGTTTCGTTTTCGGGCTCGTCCGATCCGGCGGTTTTTTCTCTTTCGGAAAATTCAGTTTTGAAGGCATGCGGGGCTTTGAGTATTTCATAGGCCTTTTCCATTCTTTCTTTATCTTCAACGGCTGCTCCGTCCACCAGGAGCCAGTCGGCTTTTATGCCTTCGGTTTCGGGGAGGGCGCGACAGAGTGAAAGGTAAGTCATAAGCTTATCATCTGATGAAAGGGTGTCCCACGGCAATTCTTCTCCGGCTTTCATGACCTTAAAGACTTCGGAAATCTGCAATGAATACTCATCCCCCATAAGTGAAGAGAAAATCTCTCCGGCGTGCTTTTCATATTCGGTGAGATAGTCGCTTGCAGCCGTATTGCTCACGAACCGACGTTCGGGAACGGCCTCGACTGCCGCCATGGCAGCTTCCAGTTCGGCTTTGGAAGCTTTATAAGCCTCGTAGTCGGCTTTCTTTGCCTCGTATTTTTCGTTGAGCTTCTTTATTTCTTCTTGATTTGCAATCAGGGCGTTTTCGGTTTCGGCAGAAGACGCCGTGAGCTGAGCGTAGCGTTCGTCGGCTTTTTCGGTTTCAGGGTCCTTTTCATCAAGTTCTTTGAGAAGCTGTTCTTTTTTCTCGGAAATCTCGTTTTCTTCTTTTCCGATAAGCTCTTCCTCTTCCTGCGGCACAAGCTTCGACTCGAGTTCTTCGGGAGCTGTCTTAAGTTCACCGGAAATTTCGTTTACACGATTTTCGTTGTTTTCTTTTTCTTTTCTGAGATTTTTGATTTTATCGTCCGCCTGTTTTCTGCGCATGGCAGCGTCGCTCATGAGCACGGGAATAGCCGAAGGATCGTCGACATAAGGTTTTATTTCCTCCGAAGGCTCATTTTCCTCCGAATGAGCTGTCTTTTCTATCTCTCCGTTCAGGCGCGCTATTTCCGAATTCACCTGCTCATACTCTTCTTCGCACCTTGCGAGTTCTTCTTCTTTTTCAAAAGGCTTTTCGTCGGGCTGAACGGAAGGTTCTTCGGATGATTTTTCTGGGGCGGCCTGTCCGAGAGAATTTATTTGCTCATCGCATGCGGCAATTTTTTCATCCAGATGTTTATCCTTTGCGTGGAGCTCCTCATAAACATTCCTTTTCTCGTTGATAAAGGCTTCGCCCTTCCCTTTCTTCAGTGCTTCGACATATTCTCCGCATACGCCGTCGTAATCGTAAGAAGGAGCCCTGTATATTTCGGGTATGACCACATCCCGGTTCCCTTCCGGACCGGACGCGCTCCTTTTTTCTATCTCTTCGAGAAGGTTATCGGTCTTTGCCGACAGCTCGTCTATCCGCACTGCATAATCGGAAGCTTCTTTTTCGGCCTCGGCAAGACGCGCTTCCTGTTCTTTTTTCTTTTTGTAATAACCGAACGGCGTATATCCTCTTCCAAAATACTTCTTTGTGGAAGAAAGACTGTTTTTGGGATCGATATCGAAATTTATCTCGACTATTTCCGTCTCCACCGCCGCTTTGTCTTTTTCGAGAGTATTCCTTTCGGAGCGGTATCCTTCTGCTTCCTCTCTGAGAAATGCAAGCTCCTTTTCGAAATTCTCACGATCGGCGATCTGAGCGTCACGCTGCTTTTCTGCTTCTTCTGCTTTTCTCAGACTTTCTGCTTCTTTTTCGCGTTCCTCGTCGAATTTTTTCTGCGTAAGGCCCGAACTTTCAAGCTCTCTGAGTTCCTTCTCCGCATTTTTCAGTCTTTCGGAAAGAGCTTCCTTCTCACTGAGCAGATCCTCCTTTTCTTTGCTTAACCGTTTTTCCTTTTCTTCCTCAAGAGTTCTCTGCTCCGCGACCTTCTGCTCTTCTTCGGACTGCTGCGTATTTTGTTCTTTTTCTAGGGCTCTTTCCTTCTCCCACTCTTCTTTTTCACGCTTCAGGTCCTCTTTTTTCTCCTCAAGAGACTTTTTGTTATCTTCAAGCTCACGCACACGCTCTTCAAGCTTTTCTTTCCTTTCGCGAGCTTTTTTATCTTCATTGAGTTTGTCGGCAAAAGCCTGAGCGGTCACCAATAATGCCGTGGTCTTTTCTTCGTTGCGTTTTTCTTCTTCGGCCTCGGCGATTTCCTTTTCGATCTCTTCGTTGCGCTCCCTTAACTTCAATGCTTCACGAATTTTTCCATTATCGGCAAGCTTGTCCTTTCTTTTGTCAAGCTCTTTCTGCCTGATATCCAGCTTCTCAAGCTCCGCATTTATCTCCATGCTCCTGTCATTGCGGCGGATAAGCTCGGCAAGCTCCTCGGATTCGGCCTTCATGTCGGAAAGCGAACGCAAAAGAACTTCGTTTTGCTCTTTGGCGCTATCCAATTCGGATGAAATAGCATCCACTTCGGACTTTTTCACTTTTTTTGCCGCCGTCTGAGCCTTGAGAGTCTCCACAAGGGCAACGTTGAAAAGAAGTGCGCTTTCTTCCCTCGCTTTTTTTATGACACCGAAAACCCCTGCATCCGGATCAGCGGCAAAATTCCTGAATGCTTCTTCGGTCAGGAGGCACCTTTCCAGCACAGAATCGAAATTTCCGCCGGTTTCATCGTCGAGATAGGCGCGCATGGATTCGCTGTCAAAGGCAAAAAGAAGCAGCTTGCCTTTCACTTCTCCCGCAAGATAGCTGCTGCTCTTTCCGGCGGATATTTTCCTGCCCGCACAGTAATTTTTGCCCTTAAGCTCAAAATAAACTTCAATATTTCCTGACCATTTCGGCGGTGTGTTATAAAAAACCTGAGCAATGCAATTTACCAATAAGGAAGACTTATCATAGTCATAAGCTTTTTCTTTCTTTCCGAACTCGTAAACGGCAGTCCCGGGCGCGGAATTGCAAATAACTTTCAATAAATTCATAACACTACCTCCGTTTTTTTTCGGTATAATGAAAACAACGACGGAAAACGCTTTTAAAAAACGGAAAAATATGTTACCATTTCACCGGACAGGTATTCTTTTTCCGTGACGAACGCCTGAGACTAAAAGCCGCGGCGTTGATTTATCCGAAGTCAACTTCTCATATAACTAAGTATACCAAACCCTCTTCGATAAATCAAGTGGTTTTTCAAAAAAACTTCGTGTTCATGCCAAAAAAACCTGATCGGGAACAAAAAATCCAGCCTGTCGTACAAAAATGTCATTCATAAAATTAGATCAGAAAAGTTATAATTCGCTTTATACCCTTATACCGAACGAGTTTATCCGGAAATACGTGCCGGATACAGACCCGCGCTTCATATCCGTGTACCTTTTCGGCCTCTACCTCGCCGGTGCCGACGAATCCGTCAATACCCCCGACACCATCGCCTCAGCCCTCAATATGACTCCGGACGATATTCTGGCCGCGTTCGCGTTCTGGGAAGAAACCGGACTTTGTCTCGTCACGGAAAACCCTCTTTCGGTCATTTACCGCCCCCTGGAAGAAGGCACGCCCTACAAAAAAATAAAACCGACAAAATACCGTTCGTTCAACAAAGCAATGCAGTCGGTGATCACTGACAGAATGATCACTCCCGCCGAATTCAACGAATACTACCTGTTCATGGAAGACAACCACTTCGAACCGGAAGCACTCGTAGCCGTGGCAAGATACTGCGTTTCGGTAAAAAACGCCGACGTCGGATACAAATACATCCTGACAGTAGCCGCCAATATGTGCAAGCTGGGTCTGAGAAACGTCGAAAACGTCACTGCAAGACTTTCTACCCACGACAAATACTCCGATAAACTCAGCGTGCTCTTCAAAATACTCGGCCTTCGGCGTTCTTTTGAGTATGCCGACAGAGAACTCTGCGAAAAATGGACGGAGGACTACGGCTTCGACTTCAATACCGTCTGCGCTGTAGCGAAAAACTGCAAGCGCGGAGGAATGGAAAAGCTCGACCGCACCCTTTCCGACTACTTCAGAAACAGACTCCTCTCCCTGAAAGAAATCGAACTTTTTGAAGCCGACCGGAACAAAAACAGAGAACTGGCTCGCGAAATAAACCGCAGAATGGGAAATTACTATCAGAATGTCGATTTCATCGTCGAAGACTATATCACCCGCTGGCTCAATATGGGATTCGACTCCGAAACCCTTATCACTCTGGCAAAGTATGCAGCCACCTGTTCGGTAAGAACGCTCGAAGGACTTGACAATATCGTGGAAAAGCTTTTCAAAGCTGGCATCACGACGCTCAGCGCCATAAACCGCTATATTTCGGACTCCGCTTCCAAAAATGCGGCAGTCAGAAAAATACTCGAAAGCATGGGTATAGAACGCCGCGCAAACTCCTCTGACATCAAAAATTATGATATGTGGATAAAAAAAGGTCTGTCCGAGGACGTGATAGCCTATGCTGCACAAAAATGCGCCGGTTCATATAACCCGCTGTCCGCCTGGAACAAGCTGCTCGGCATGTATGCCGCAAACGGAGCAGATACGGTGGAAAAAGCCGAAAAGCTCACCTTCGTTCCTCACGGAAAAAAAGACGAAAAATTTGCCGGCTTTGAATCGCATGAGTACACGAGAGAAGAACTTGACGCCATGTTCGAGGCCCTCGGCGAAACGGACTGAAATTCACGTTTCTTTTTTGCCGACGCCGTGAAAAAACCGTCCCGCGCAAACTTTTGAAGGAGAGCATATGACACTCGAAGAAGCTTTGAAAATACTTTCAAAACGACGTTATCTTGCAGCCGAGGAAGCACGGTATTATACCGAAATCGCTTTTTCGCTTGAAGGATATGAAAAAATCAGGCAGCAAATAACCGCCTGCAACGCCGAAATCGCCCTGGGCAACGCTTCACTGGAAAAATACAGGGAATCCCTGATACTGCAGCGTGACGAAATACTCAGGAACGCCGGCCTTTCCTACGACATGCTTTTCCCTCGCTACACCTGCAGCTGCTGCAACGACACGGGTTATACCGACGGAAAAAAATGCAGATGTCTCGAAGCCCTGCTCAACGAAGGTACCGAAGAGCATTTTTCCGACCCCGACATGGATTTCGAGAATTTCCGTCCGGAAAAAGAAGACGTATCCTCTTATCGGAAATGCCTGTCCTTTGCACTCGGCAAAGGCAAACAAAACCTGCTCCTCACAGGAAAAACCGGAAGCGGAAAAACTCATATGCTTATCTCCATTTATAAAACGCTGAAAGAAAGAGGAGAAGAAGTACTATATCTGACCGCGTTTTCCCTCAACAGGAAATTTATTGAAATAACTTTTTCAAACAATGAAGAAAAAAGAAAAAAATGCTGGGACAATCTGCTCAGCGTACAGTATCTTCTTATTGACGACCTCGGCACGGAACAATCCTATGCAAACGTAACATTGCCGTGTTTATATAACCTTTACAACGAAAGATCCTTTTCGAAAAACACCGCTACCGCAACAAACCTGAGTTTCAAAGGACTTCTCGATAACTACACCGACCGCATCTACTCCCGTTTGGTGGATAAAAACAAAACCGAACTCGCAAACTTCAGTTCATACGATCATCGTATCCCGAAACGCAGATAAACAGATAAAGACTTGTCAAAACGGGTTCGGGCTTCGAAAATCTCTCAAATATCCGGA